>Ga0214543_1008424_pt1 | contig 16870 bp, 7 predicted proteins | sample CNSS2metaG_FD_160094 | JGI IMG/M metagenome (GOLD analysis project Ga0214543, IMG submission 160094) | Root nodule microbial communities from cowpea collected in UCLA plant growth center, Los Angeles, California, USA - CNSS2 | ecosystem: Host-associated > Plants > Roots > Nodule | place: USA... | reverse complement strand
TCGAAAAAAAAAAAAAAAAAAAAAAAAAAAAGTTAAAAACCAACATGCAAGAGCTAAATTGATGAAATTTTGATACAGAAAGGGAAGGGGAGAGAAATTACCGTGCTGGGAACAACAAGGTTGCGTTGAGATTCAGATTCAGAGAGTTGAGATTCAATTATGCAGAAGGCGCACAAGAAGAAGAACGTGAAAGTGGAAGCTATTTAGACGGAGAGAGCGAGGTGGTGCAGTGTAAGAGAGTGCACAGTCACACACGAACGCACGCACACGGGGTACTAAAGTACATGGCTGTTATTGAATGTCTAATCACGGTACAGTAATAACATGACACGTATCGAATCATGTATGTCGAGTATTTCTTTAATCCAATGCGGTGCTGACTTTCCTCGTCTGGTGTCACCGGCGGGTGATAAATTTGATACTTTAATAATAAATGAAAACATATACAATAAAAAAAACAAAAAATATATATATGCGTTAATATTTTCTTTTTTGTATTATTAAACAAAATTTGTTTTAAATTGTATTAAATAATAAATGAGATTCTTTGAATAATAAGTAAATATATAAGTTAATAAAATTTTGCCAAATAAAAAATAAGTCATTAATGATTTTTTAAAATTATCGATTCAAAAAGGAATAAAAAGAAATTTTTCCTTTTTCTAAATTCATGATAAAAATAAGCACTAGCAGTAAATTAATTCGAGTTGAGGACTAGCATGATAAAAATATTGAAAATTTGTAATCAAAATATACATAAAGACTTATTCAAATTTATGGATTTATTCACATTCAATTTAGGTCCAATTTCAGATTATTATTTAAGTAGATGCGATAACAAAAATTAAACTACTTAATGAAAAAAGTATTTATTGAGTCATAGAAAAGTTTAAAATTAATTGAAAAACTTGTTTATGTAACCATATTAATATTTTCAGATGACGTTAATATTAAAAATACTTCTTTTACTTTTGTTTACATTAGAAATAAAAAAATAGAGAAATAAATAAAGAAATGAAAAAAACATAAATTGCAAAAAATATACTATTTAAACAGATGACAAATGAATAACTTTTTTCTTGATTTGAATAAAGAGTAGGTTATAAAAACTAAATACATAATATTCATTCTAATTAAAAATGAATAAATGTAACTGAAAAACTTAATTTTTATTATATTAAAATTTTAACATAAACTTTTTTATGTTAAAAGAAAACTAAACTCGAATTACGAATATAAAAAAAAAACAAGATATTTAAAACTTGAAAGAATAATTTTGGAAAGTGAAATTTGTGAAACCCAGAAGTTTAAAAATAATGAGACTCTATTATTTTAATATTAAAAGGTTTTAATATAAATATAATCATTATAAACAAGTTTCATTATTTTAAAACACAATATCTCTTTATAAACCATTTTTTTAGAGTTTTTTTACTTCTCTCTTCTTTCGAAGTTTTGTCTCTTTAGTCGTCTGATTAAAGAACTAAGACTGTAAGATTGATCCTCTTGGCGAGCTCTTCAAGTTAGACCAATCAATTTCTCCGTTCACGTAAGTTGAGTTTTCACCCTCTTCTTGGTCTATTTATGTTTTTTGTTGCATGCCTCATTCGCTTGTATGTGTCGTTTTAATCATTAGTATGAGTCTTTGTTGATTAGTGCTCATAAGGATATGTCATGATCGTTCTTGTAATGTTTCTATGTGTAGATAGAACATTCTATGGAGTTAGGTGTTTTTATGTTTATAGAGTAGCCTAAGCAGAACAACAGGTAAGGGAAGCTTGTTTTTGTTTTTGTATGTGTGCATGAGTTTGACGGATATTGATGGTCACATCACATGTGGGGATGGCAACGGGGCGGGGCGGGAACGGGTTTCACTGTCCCATACTCATCCCCGTAAAAAAAATTCATCCCATCCTCATACCCAAACCCAACGGATATCAAAGTTTTATCCCATCCCCATCCCCACCGGGTAACGGGTATAATCTCGTACCCATACCCGTTTCCTTACTATTTCAATATAAATTTTAATTAATTTTTATAAAATAATAAAAAATTACGGTAAAGGAAACATAATATTATCAAATATTCAATATTAGGAAGATGATTGTTTCTTCGATATCAAATAATTTGAAATAAATTATAATTGTTTACATTTTAGATTAGATTGTAATACCAAATAAAATTTCATGAGAACTAAAACATTTATTAAATTTGCAAACTGCAAACATTAATGAAATCTGGTTGATAAAATTTAAAAATATTTTAAAAAAAATTTAAAGAAAAACAAATATTCAAATTAAAATATATTTTAAATGCTTGTTTACTCCGATTTTTTTAATTCTAATGAATCTATTATTTTATATACTAATAAAAATGATAATACATCACTTAATCAAAATGACGCAAATAACAAATAATAAACATAATAAAAAAAATTAACATGGATATTATATCTTTTGAACTCCAATATATGTTGGATGGTGATAAAAAAATATTCATAACAATTACATTAAATTTTGATATTGTAGTCAATAAAAGTTATAATTGATATAATGAGTTAGAAAATAAAAAATAATTACATAAAATATACTGAAATAGTATTCTACATGATGAAAATAAACAACAAATAAAAATATTAAAAAAATTAACAAATGTATGTCTTAGAAACAATTTGAGAAACTATTGAAAAAAATCGCACAAAGGAAAACAAATGTATAATTAAAAGTATGATAAGATGAAAAATACCTTAGACATATAAGAACACTTTCAAATATCAACATATATACTCAGTGGTCGAGAAATAATTGTTTTAGCGAAACAAAATAGTTCTTTAAATGAAACAAAAATTAATAAAAATAAGTAAATAAATTTTTTTATATTAATTAGTAAATAAAAGGTTTATGTTATTAAACACTTAAATTGAGAGTATTAAACATACTCATGTGAAAGGAAAATATACAATAAATAAAAATATTAAAAAATAATAGAAATATTCAAATATGAGACATAAAAAAAATTTAATTGACATACATCATTTTAACATAATTACATAAATGTTTTGATAAGATGAAAAATATATTAGAGATGTGAATGAGTTTCATGACAAGCCAAATAATTAAAAGAAATAAAAAATTGGAAAAAAAAAATATATATATATAGGGTTACTTAATTAATTGTGAATAAATTAATAATTTAAATGATGACGGAGATATGGCGGGGACGAGTATTATGGAGGGGATATATACATCCTCATAACCATCCCCATACCCAACTGAAAAAGTCAGGGATTCCCCATACCCATACCCTTACCCAGTCAATGCAGGGATTCTTCGTTAAAACGGGGACGGGTTCGGACAATACCCACGGGGACGGGTTTATTTGCCATCTCTGGTCACATGTTGTTGCTTTTAAGTTAAGAAATGAGATTGGTTGTGATTGAGGAATTCTGATATAGCATGTATGATGGTTGTGATATAGTAGGATGATTGATATTGACATGTTTTTGATCGATTAAGTCTGGTAATTATCATTAATTATATGAGTGATTTTGGTATGTAAATTGCTTAATGAATCTTGTATGATTGGTTGATTGATTGTGAAAGAATTTGCAAAAAAGTAAGATTTGAGTCATTGATCAAATTGGTACCAACTCCTATGATTTAAAGATTGTTTTAGACCAATACCTAAAGGAGGAGTACCAATTTGATCTATGAAACAGGTCTTGATTTCCCAAAAACCTTAATTTGAGATTGTTGATATTTGATACAAGGCTAACACTCATTTTTATGAATCGATTGGCGTTAAGTGTTGGCTAGGCGACGTTGAGCGCTCGTTTTTGCGAATTGATCAGCGTTGAGCACTACTTTCTAGCGTCGAGCGCTATCCAGTTCTTAGCACTGCGTCTTATCTGTAAAATGAAGATTCCTACTTCATTAACTGTCAGATTAAGCTGGAATTTTGATAACTAATCCTAGACACGTGAGTCTTCATTTTGACTGGTGGGATCTTTGTTTTGAAGTCTGTGGTTAGAGAAATGGTTTTCATCGTTTGGATGTATTTCATGTATAGTGCCAATTGCGTTGTTTTCCTGTTTTTGCTGTTTTGGTTACTGTGGATGTTCTGTGTATACTTGAATTGGATTCTATAGTCCTTATTGCTATGAATTGGGATAAAAATGTTATTGTGGTATATAAGATGATAATTGGTATGAAATGTTGTGTGAGCATGCAAAATTATGATGTTTAAGGAGAAGTTCCTAGTGGTGATGGTTATGGTAGTATTGTTAGTGTATGCCTTGATATAGAGAATGACTGGTGGGAAGTATCCTGAACTCTAATAACCATTCCACTCATATAGAGTAGAATGAGTTATGTGGTGAGAGTGACAGGAGGTCCTAGCCTTTAGACTTGTTTTTTGGTCATAGGCTTGAACGGGACTAACCCTGTGCGTGTGGTTTGGTGATGACTCCTTGTGGCTAGACTCTGCAGAGTTTAGCAACCCTCACAGGTGCACACCTCTTGTGTACCCTATATCAAAGGCATGTATCCAGATAATTGAGTTTAGTGTCAATTGTTTGTGTATTATAGACATATATATGTTTTCTACCATGCTTATAGGTTTTTGGAATGTTTTAAATATAAATATATGTATGAGTATTTCTTTTGTACACTAGCTTACCTTGTAGTGTATTTTGTGTCTTCTTATATTGTTTGTTTCCTTCTTTTGCGATATCACCTATTAGGTGGGAGCAGATGAAGTTGCAGGTTTAGAAAGACACCTCTGGAGGATGAGAATCTATCAGTTAGAGTTGTAAAAGGTGTTGAGGAGTTTTAGTAAGTGATTAGTTTCTTATAGGATTTTTTAGTTTAAGTTTAAGTGTATAGATAGGCATGTCAAAAAAATCTGTACTCGCAGGTATTCGCAAATAAAACTGCAACGGGTAGGAAATGGTTATTGAAAATGCATACCCACAGGTAACGGGTACGAGTATTTTTTATACGGGTAACGGATATCATAGTATCCATACTCGTGGATACCCTTACCCGTTATACTCCAATTTAAATTAAAAAATAAAATAAAACATTAACACATTGATTTTGAATGAGTTATTTTTTATCAATTAGTTTAAAAAATCTTCATTTATTTGTAAACTGTCATTCAACACTATTTAAATGAGTTATTTGTTTGAAATTTATAAAGATTATGCATTGTATTTTTATTCGAATTTATGGTTAAATTTTTTTATTGAATATTAAAGTTTTCTTTTGTAAATACCTGTATGTTCTTGTTGATATCCGTGGATATTAAAAAAAATATGCGGGTATTTGTATAACGGATACCCGTACGGATATGAGTATACGTATGGACAGATATTTATGCAGCGGGTAAGGTACGAGGAAATTACTACTCGTACTCTATTCGTTGATATTCTTTAAATAGATTATATATTTTCATAATTCTATCTTTTTAAGATTGTATTAATATACTTTATATACTGAACTATTTATTTTAAATATTATAATAAAGTGTACTATTTTATTAATTTTAAGGACATTACAAAATTATAAATAAAATGATTGATTTCAGCACATGTAATTTATTGATGTAAGCTGGAATTAGATGAAGTCATGGTTACAGATATTTGTGTGAAGATATAGTTTATTTTCCAAAACAATATATTAAGATTAATCATTAAAATAGGTTTAAATACTCGTGGCCCAGTTTTTCTTTAATTTATTTTCAATATAGTTATTTTTATTAATTGAGTTCTAATTTTTATTAATTAAGTTGATTTTTTTTAATATGGTTCAAATAGTTAATCGCATGTAAATAGTGAAAGTTACTGTTAGTTTGTGATTTTTTATTATTTATTTTATTATTTATTTAGTTTTTAAAAAAATTATTTAATAAAATTTGTTCAAGTATCAAATTAATAATATGATAATAATAATGATCATATCAGTGTTATATGTTAATATTTTATATTCAGTTTTGATCTTATATTTATTGTTTTTTTCAATTCAATTTTATTTCATTTATTAAATTAAGTAATTTTGTTTATTTAATACTAAATTAAATTTTTATATAAATATTGTATTTATATTTTTATTAATTAGTATTTTTTGAATTATTTTTAAAATAATAATAATTTCTATATTTTAATAATATAATTAGAGTTGTTTTAAAATATGATAAAAATAAACTGAAATAATAGAAAATTTAAAATGAAGAAAATAATGGAGTTATAAATAAGTAAATTTAAAATAATCGATCACGGTTAAACTTTTATTAATATACACCATCCCTATTTAAGGAAATAGAACAAATTTAACTTAAAAATAAAAACCTCTACTTAGTAAAACATGCGACTTCATTTTGTTTTTCTTCCAAACTTTCCGGTTGTATTTCCATTTAAAAATAAAAGACAAATTTAATAACGTCACGTGGTTTTAATATTTGTGAAATTATTTTTAAATTAACTATAACATGTTATAGTCATCAGAGCTGATTTAAAAATAATGTATGAAGTAATAAAATTGTAAATTTTAATAAAAGTATCAGTATAATATTTATATAAAAATTAAGTATGGTTTTAATATAAAAAGGAACAAAATTGTTTCTTTAAAAGAAAAATAATATATACAGGAATTAAATTAAATATAAGGCAAGACACGTGACACTCACATTTATCACATACATGATGTTGACTTGATACGTGAATAATTTTTTTAGATAAAAAAATTAAATATATATAAAAAAATAAAAAAATAGTAAAAAAATCACAAATTGACATATATGCAAAGTAGAGATCAACTTCACAAAATCTTACTTTCTCTTTAGTGACTTAGACTTTGGGTTCCCAACAATCTAAGTGTGAGTCTCTTCACATTGATGCTTTTAAGCCATGAGTGTCCCTTTTGATAGAGGACTCACACATGATGGATTGACATAAGTTCTAACCCAAAATGTTAAGTCAATGAATTTGTGGGTCTTCATATCATTATATGATACTCAACTTTCTCATTTTAACTCAAGATGGAACTTAGACTCACACTTGGATTCCCAACACTCTTACACCAAAGTAATCTTGACATCCCAAAATCAATCAATCAATTCTAATGACTTCAAAATTTATTAAAAATAAAATAAAATAAAATAATACATAGCATGGAAGGAGCAGACCAAACTCCTTGTAAAAATTATACTTCACAATACATAGGCAAACTATACCTATTATGAAATAAATCTAAATAAATACATGGAGGTAAAACATTTAACCACCTACATTGTTGCCTACGGATAAAAGCTAACTTATCAACCCAATGATTTCTTTCACGAAAAACATGAGAAACTTTGAACTAGATATGCGTACAAAAATTGCAAGCACTGATTTCACATCCCTCTAAGAGCCCAAGGAACCACTCTTTGATCTAAACAACCATGACAAACTAAAGAATAATCACTTACCGACCAGAGCCTATGAAAGTTTTCTCTCCAAGCATATGCTTCAGAGCATAAATGACCATCATAAACTCAACATAAATAGAAATATGTAAAAAAACTTAAAAACTATTCAGATATTCACTACTTCTTATAAAAATATCAGCACATGAAGTAATGGTAGAACTTGGAAAAAAAACTTAGGGATGCCAAATTAGATTTTTTTTAAATTCATTATATGTAACTCTGAGAGTTTTAGATAGTTGTTTTTCGTAGTTTTTTATTTTTGGATTCTCATGAAATTTTTAAGGGTTAAATATGTTTTTGTTCCCTTAACTTTAAGTGAATTTTGAAATTAGTCCATTTTGAAACTTTAGATCAATTTAGTCGGATTTAGTCATTTTAATCAAATTTTGTTAGGTTTATTTGATATTTTGTATGCATTTCAGGATTGTATTTGAGTTGTTTATATTGTTTAACACATATTTGCTTTAATGTTAAGTTAAATACTATTATGAAACACGTTTCAAATGTCAAATAAACTTCACAAAATTTGATTAAAAGGATTAAATCCACGTCTTTCGAAAGATAATAGACTAAATTGGTCGTTTCGAAATGGACTAATTCCAAAATTCACTGAAAGTTAAGGGACCAAAAACATATTTAACCCAATTTTTAAAGTTTAATTAATGTACATGAATCACAAGTCTTCTTCTTGAAAACAAAATCAATTATTTTACTCTTTATCATAATTTTTCTAATCTAAATTTACCACCTCTCACCTATTTAGAAAAAATATGAATTTGTCACCATCTAACATTACACAATAGACAAATTTATCACATGCAAAAGGAAAACATATGCTTAAAAAAAGGTACAAAATAAACCAATTTAAAAGAATAAATTAATTGATCTAAAATATTCTTTAACTCATCAATTTTATTGTGGTACAATTTTATTTTGAAAAAGAAGTAATATTAAAAGTAAAAATTAAGATAAAAAGAAGAGATGAAAATAAAAAAAAAAAGAAGAGAGAAAGTATGTATCATATTTAAAAAAACTTAAAAACTTAAAAAAAATAATATAAATAAATAATTTAAATATATATGAATTTAAAAAAAAAAATAAGAAAAATGGCTCCCATCGTCAAGTTAAAAGTATTGACATGAAGTCAGACCAAGACAACTCATAATTATACTATAATATTATAAGTATTGACCTTAAATAAATTATTATATGAAACTTGACATGAAATATTACGTCAATAAATAAATCTACTTTATCATTAATCTGAATATTAACAAATTCAACACCAAAACATTACAGATAATATTATCCTATGCTTCTTAAGTTAATATTTACAAATTAATATATATATATATATATATATATATATTATCAAATACATTCTTATTCATGATTTGTGACAGATTTTTAATTTTAAAAAATTTGAAAAGAAACATCTTTTTATTACAGTTAAACTATTTTAGAATTATGATTTTAACGTTACAAATTCTTAAAAGTATTATCGGTATATCGTTTTATAATAGGTACATTTGATTGTTATAAATTATAACTCTTCATATATACTCTATCCATTATTTAAAATATATTTGTTGTATATTAAAATGATTTTAACCCCTTTTATACTAATGTTGTTAAAGTGGGTAGAGAATTAAACAATTCATAGGAAATTTAAATAAAGTAGTTATTTTAGTATAAGTGTTATATTTTACAAAATTAAATAATAATATTTTGAAAATGTATTTAATTTATTTATATATACTTTTAATAAAACATATTTTATATCATTTTTTAAAACAATATATTGTGATTGAGTACTTAAAATAAAGAATCCAATTTCAATTTTAAATAATTATCCACAAAAATATAAAAAATAGGATTTCTAATAATGGAAAGGTAGATAATGAAAAAAGGGTTAAGTAGACTATGTAAAAAAAAAAAAATTAAGGCTGTGTTCCTTTCGTAAAATAGATTTGGGAGAGAGTGAAAAGATGAATTTGTGTGGATTTGAGTTGATGAATATGTGTGTTTTTTTTAGTGGATTTAAAGGATAAATGAATGGATTTGAAGATAAATTTTATAGAAGTTAGTAAGTAATTTGAGTAATGTGATAAATTAAAAAAATTATTTTAATAGATAAAATTTAAAGATTATCAAAACACCCTTGATGATAAAAATAAAATAATTATTAAATGAGATAAAAACATTAAAATTTAATAATATTTTAATTATTATACACATATATATATATATATATATATATATTATTAATTATTATATAATATATATATATATATATATTATGAAATAAATAAGATAACAATACTAAATTTTAAAATTTTTTATTTAATAAAATTTAATAAAAAATTATAAAATTTATATTTTATTAAATTATTATTATTATTTTCATAATAATAATAATTTAAAACTATAATCATTAATTTATATATTTATTATTAATTATCATATATATTAATTTTATTATTTATTATTATATTTAATTACTATATATCATTTATTATAAATTATTAATAATAAAAATTATATAAATATATTATTAATTTAATAATTATTATATAAATATTATATATATATATATATATATATATATATATATATATATATATATATATATTGTAACCGGTTACGGTAGCAAAATAATAATGAGAAAAGTAAAAGTTTAAGACAAATGAGGTTAAATTTGTAAAATTCTTATATATCATCGCAAATCTCAATTCGTGAGAGATAAAAATTTAATAGAATTTGCAAATCCGTATATTTATTCACTCTCAAATCGTTAAAAAGAACATGAAAAATATGTATTATTCGTTCGTGCAAATCAATAGATTCTTAAAATTCGTTAAAAGGAACACTATGTTAAAGTCTCAAAGAAAATTGTAAATGAAAGCGTTAAAAGGAAAAACAGAAGAAAAGTTGTAAAGAAATGTGTAAACAAAAGCAATAGAGAAAGTTGTAAACAAAAGCATTAAAGAAATAATTAAACAAAAGTTGTAAAGGACAGCAGTAAAAATAATGAAGCATTTGAAAGCATGTACAACAATGAACAAGAAAAAAAATCAGACGATAGTAATATGCAAACACAATGTAAAATACAAACACAGTACGATAAAAAATAATGCCATACGTACAAAAATTATATTTTTACTTCTATTTTTTTATTTTTATCATTTACTTTTTAACACGATTTAATATAGATTATTTATTTTTTTAAAATAAAAAATAATAATATATTAATCAATAATCTTAAATCACGTCAAAAATAAAAAATAAAAATAATTTACAGAATTATAATATTATTATCCATTAATTTAAGTCTGACCATTCAAATTTCTAGTATAATATTTATATTCACATCAAACTGACATAAAGAAAGTTATAGAAATGAATTCTAAACCTCAACTTACATATGTAACTTAGTCAATATATCAATTTTTTAATAAGAATATTTAATTGAAAACATTTTGAAACGATCGTCGTTATACAAACCTCAACAACACTCAAATATTAACGTTTAAATAGTTATCAACCAAATCGGAATTCTTACATAGAACCCAGAATATAATGATCAAATTACCTTTTCATCCAAGTTATCCATTAGTTATATCAAAATTATAAATAATCTCTTGGAACCTTTTATTCTCAAAGAAACTTCCAAAACCAAACAATATTTCAACAAAATTGATGATAAAATTATAAAAAAAAAAGAGAAAATAAAGAATTTCTAGAATAAATAAGAACTTTATTTAAAAATTTGACAAGATAAAATGTTCTCTAACCCCTCAATTATCGTAAGGGGTGCGATCTTATAATGCAATAAATATTATTTCTTTATATTACAATGTAATTTAAGATTTTGCATATAAATTAAGTGTACTAATATTGAATATACCATAAAATTTTATTAAAATAATTTCTTTTTTAGTAAACGAGACTATCCTAACTTTCATCTAATTAGAGAAATAATAGGTCGACCAACCTTAGTTTTTTCGTAAGAAATAGATCAAAACGAACTATGCATAAAATTTAACTTACCTTATATAGAGTAAAAAATAATAAAATGTATTTTATAATTTTTAATCTTAAATTTATATATAATGTAAAAACAATGCAAGTATAATAAATAATAATAAAAAATTACACAAAATATAAATAATAAATTTACTTTCTTGAAAATCCTCACCCACAAATGTTTCTCTCAACAAAATAAAGCTCATTTTTCTTTATTAGTAAACTTTTAAGATGCTAATAATTAGACACTTCACACATAATTGATTACTATAATAAGGCAATGTCTAATGTGGGTCCACGTGTGTGTAACCATTAGCATGTCACATTTTCATTGTTATCATTATCTCCTTTTTTATTTATGAAACAACTAATTTCACAATTTTTACACACTAAAATTGCATTACATTTTATTAGTTTTTTAATATTTATTCCAAAAGGTCTTTTCCAATAAAACGAAATACATATTATAAAAGCATCTTTATGACGGTATAATAAAATATTCTCAATGATAAGCTTCTTTTAAACATAGTTTTCACTAAGACTTGGTCAGGCTGGTTGTGTTGTAATCATGGAAAAGTGATGAAAAGTTGATGACAAAATCATTCCATTGGTGGTCCCTAATGCAAAACATAGGTTTGAATTATTTACAATTTATGTAGTCTCCTCTATATTTCTCACCCTTTACATTTTAATATTATACATTTTTTCTGGATTATTGGACAAACTTTATCAACATTTTACATCAAATCTAGAATGGTACTTAAAATGCTAGCACATCAATTATGATGTATTTATTAATCTAGAAAAATGATTTGATAATGTTGAAGCTCTTAATTTTGCTTATGTTATCATATATATATATATATATATATATATATATATATATATATATATATATATATATATATATAAAATGGATAACTAATGAATTCAATTTTTTTTATTAGATTTGACTGGTATTGTTTTTTCTATTGAGTATTAAAAATATACTATTTGATATTTTAAAATTAGTAATCATTCGTGTATTCTAAAAATACAATAGAAGAACGGTACAGAAAAATTCAGTAAAGAATCTAGATTCATGACTAACTCAACTAAGAATATGGAATCACTCAGTCTTTGAAGGCAGAGGTGTCTGAGATTTGGGAAGGTTTTGTGCATACAAATTATGTAACATTTTAACATAGTCATCAATGTTGGAAAGTGTCCAATTTTGAGTGGTTATAGGAGGAAGATACTTGACAGTAAGTGGTGCTGGTCTGACATGCAAGCTACCTTTTCTCCATGCCAGATGAGTACCTGTTAGCACCATTGGAACAATTGGAAGACCGGTTTGCAGAGCCAAATGAACAAAACCCTACACAGAAAATCAAGGAATAATGATTCACAGATTAGTTTCAATTGAGAAAACAAACATTTTTTTAACTTGTTTTTTTGATGGCACATTTGATCCTTATAAGTGCAATTGAGAAAACAAACTAGAATATATATGCAAAGAAGAAACTGAAGGTGGGAAATTACTTTTTTGAAAGGTAGAAGTCGTCCATTTTTAGACCTTGTGCCCTCTGGGAAAATTATCAGTGACAGATTGTTCTTCACAACTGCATGAGCTGCCTAAGCATTACATTCATCACAGATCACAATTTTACACTAGTGCATCATTGATGATGATGATGATGAAGAAGAAGAAGAAGAAGGGAAAATGTTAAATACCTTTTTCATGGACTCAATTGCTGCCATTGGATTGGACCGATCTATACGAAGATGATTGGCCAAAACATAAAGTTGGCCAAATAGAGGATACCATATGATCTGCAAGAAAGAGTTGTTAACAACTTTCTGAGTCTGTCATGGCAAAAGATTGGTTTACTCTGAAATCGGCTTAAATGAGATGTCATAGTACATGGTGATACTTAATACGAGTTCTAACAAAAATAAGTTTCTAAATCTTTATTTAGAAGCTTTGACAATAACAAGTACAAAGTTGAGTGTGTGGTGAAAATTTTCCCACAAAGCAATGCAAGACACCAATGCATGTGAGTAGTTTTAAGTCATGCATAGGAAAATTGTTATGCTTAACCACAAAGCACTACAACATACCTCTTTCTTTGCAATACCTACAGTACCTGTAGGAGTCAACCACATTATCAGAAATATGTCAATTGGAGATGCATGGTTGCTGATGTAAATGGCCTTCTTGTTGGAGTACTCAGCACCTTCAATTTTTATAGGATTCCCAAGAATCCACATCTGCATTAATGCTTTGAATATCATTCACAACTTGCACAATCCTAAAACATTAGTGAAGTATCACTAAAACCTCTTAACTTAAATAGTATTTTCAAGCTGCAGAAGATTCAAATGTTCAATCTGTCCTAAAATTCTAAACAACCAAACAAATTATTAAACAAGATTCAATCATTTTATATAGTGATTGTGAGTCATATATAACAACAAGTAAACATAAAAAAACTCAAGAAAATTATTAGAACATCAATTCACTCCAAAATATGCAGCAGCATCAAGAAAGTTGAAACAATTTCCAAAATGAATGCAGCTTACCAGCATTCTGCCAGTCACATGGCCATATATGTTTCCTTGCCTAATCCTCTCATAGGGCCATGGTATAAGCACAAGCATGATCAATGCCCAGATAAATGTTGTGATCATCATAGAAACAAAACAAGTCACAATTCTGATCCAAGATATGATCACAGGAACCCATCCATCATCATCATCAACAAAAACACCCATCTTAGACCCTCTTTCAGATTCATCTTTTATTGAAACGTTTGGATTATCTACCACCCTCTTCTCAGAACTTGTGCTAAAAAAGCTATCCATTCTTCTACTCCTCAAAAAAGCACCAAACCTGGAATTCTCCATGAGTGCTCAAAATCCCTGAAGAGTGCAAAGAAAGCAGATCAGATAAAAATTCACTTCAAGTATCACATTCTGTTTGGTTGTTTGGAAAATCTCACTGACAAAAATTACCCAATAGGAAAAGAATAATCGATCATGGTCAAGAAAAACCAACTATTTCACATTTCATACACTAAAATCCGTTTCTTTGTTCTACTAGATTGTTGTAAGCAACCAAATAACCTTTGATCCAAACATTTTTTATTTTCATTGTTATTTCTTGAGTTTCCTGAACAACCTCGACATAGTTCAATCATACAAAAAGACTTTGTCCCTTTCAACTCAGTAGGAAGCAAGTACACACCCAATCAGCTCCATGATCACAGAAAAAGACACAGTCAGAGAGAGAGACAGAAAGAAAAGAACACAAAAAACAAATAAAGTTATGTTCTCTTTTCTCAGGAAACTAAATGAAGAAGATGGTAACCTTAAACTTTTATCTTCAATCCCCAGAAGTAGAAAAACAATAACAAATGTCAAAAGCGGTTCAAACTACAACTTTTTTATTTTTATTTTTTAATTTATGACAGTGTGAAGGCAAAGGTGTTGTCTTTTTCCTACCCAGTTTTCTGAGCAAACAGAGAAACCAAAACCATGTTTTTTGTTTTCAAGAAACCCCTCAAACCAAACACTCCTTAATCCTTACCAAGCTTGTGACTTTGTGGGGGAAAGTGTGGAAAAACAACAGAGAGAAAGAAAATTGAGGAAGAGAAGTGAAAAGTTGAACACTGATTTGGATGTTAGGGAATTGTAGCAAATGAGAGACGAAGCAGAGTGAAGACAGAACAATGGTCAGTGCCAAGATTTTGATGAATGACAGTATGTCATTGGGAATAACAGACATGACAATTGTAAAAGGCAGAATACAGACAAAAACCACATACTTTTCCTCACATCTATTAAACTTTTTTATTAAGTGACATTTAATAATTATTTTAAATACTTAAAAACTATAAAAATATATTTTCTCTCATTCTTTATTTGTCAAAATTTTAAAAAAAATTATCTTTTTAGAATTTAATTATATATTTATCATTTTTTTATTAAAACCTTATCTTTACAATAACTTTTAAGTAATTTATACATAAAGTTATTGTATTAGATCAAAAGAAAATTTGATAAAATAAAAAAGTATACAACTATTTTAAAATAATAATATTTTTTTAGAAAGTCAAAAATATGTAAATATTAAATAATAATTTTTTATTTATATACAAGTTTGATATTGATGTATATTTTCAGTGACCAAATTATCATTTACCCATATTTATATTACTAATAAAAAAAATGTGTTAATTAAAGTGGGTTAATAAATGTCATTAAATTTTTTTATTAAGTGGCATTAAATAATTATTTTAAATGCTCTAAAATATAAAAAAGAAATTCCAAAAGTATATTCTTTGTAGAAACTGTTTTTATTATTATTCATTTAATACTTTTCTTGCTAATCAGAGAGATATTTATAAACGCCTCTTTAACCAAAGTTAGCAGTTAAAAGGTATAACTTTGATCATACCAATTACTTAATAATGTAAACTATCAAATTCTTAAAATAAATATTTATTACTTTTTGTAATTTCTTAATTAACTATATCACTGTATCCGCTAAGTATATATTTAAAACTTTATTGGATATTTTTTCATTTTGAAAAATTTAATATAACTTGTTTATATTTTATTAATTAAAATCAGAATAAATAATTAAGTTAATCCTTAAATATGTGATGAAATTTTAGTCTTTAGAAGAATGAAAAATTAGATTTAATTTAATTTCTGAATGCTTAGTACAAATTGATTTATAGGTTTGGTGATAAAATATTTTTTTATTTGATGGGAAATTATTTTTTAAAATTAATTTTAAAAATAAGTGTTATCATAAAACTAAACGTGAAAGATGTAATTATGAGATTTTTTTCATAGGAGAATAAATATTTTTAGTTTTAATATATTAATAAAATTAAATCAAAAAAGTATTATTATATAATTTAAATAATATAAATTTTAATTTCAGATTTATTAATAATTTGATGAATAATTTTATATATTATTAAAATCATATAATAATATTTACTTAATAATTTGATAAGTAAATTAAAATTAAAAATATAGATATTTATTTATTTAAATAAATAATTTTTAATAATAAACTAATCTAAAAATTTCAAAATATATCAAAAATATTATTTATAGTTTATTAATTTAAAATTAACAAATATCTCAAAATAAAGAATATATAAATTATGTGTGATTGTGTAAAAATTTAAGAAAAGATAGAACATTTTGGAAAACCATTCACTATATTATTAACAAACAGTTTAAAATTATAAACTTTAAAACTTATATATAAACAATAAGGAATAAAATAAAGAAACCGTATACTAAAATTACTATTTCTATACGTTAATATATATATATATATATATATATATATATATATATATATATATATAAAATA
>Ga0214543_1008423_pt1 | contig 16873 bp, 7 predicted proteins | sample CNSS2metaG_FD_160094 | JGI IMG/M metagenome (GOLD analysis project Ga0214543, IMG submission 160094) | Root nodule microbial communities from cowpea collected in UCLA plant growth center, Los Angeles, California, USA - CNSS2 | ecosystem: Host-associated > Plants > Roots > Nodule | place: USA... | reverse complement strand
GTGTGTTGTTGTGTGTTTGTGTGTGTGTGAATATTTTAAGTATAATTTTGCCTTTAAATTTTATTAGTATATTGTAGGAAATAATAATTATAATTAAATAAGTAAAAAAAAAAATTATCGTCACAGCAATGGTACCAAAACTTTTCACTCAAATACCTTCAAATTAAGCTACACAATTTATGGTGAATTCCTTAACCTGTCATAATATAATTATCCAGCATCTCAGTCTATAACCAGCTAAAATCATATCTTCCTAATGCCTACAATCCCAATTACAATTATCCATCATTCTATTTTAAATTTCAGATCCATATTTACTCTCACATACCCCTATTATGACTATATCTTCATACACTTTTCCTTTCTACATTCTGATTTATTAAGACTTAAGTACAATATTCTCGTCCTTCCAATTTTTATATCAATGACCAATCCCCAATCGTGATTTCCAACACTGTCAAAACGCTAAGCTGGGAAATTTCAGCTATCGCCTAGCGATAACTCAAGCGCCGCCAGGCGACATATCAAATTCTGGGAAACTTCCCAGTTTCGCCTTTATACGAAAAATCTCTACTCTTCCTTCACCCCGTCTCACCATGCAACTAGACCGAATTCATCCGCAATCCATGAATAAAAATGCATAAAATATTGCCACGATTAAGTAACAATTAGTCGCTAGAACCAAATTCCTAGTTGCCCTCTTTCAACTCTTCTCATAATCCCATGATCACCCATGCACCATTGGTCCAAAGCTTATCATACACCCAACTACATTCAAATTACAACATAAATCATCGCACACAATGTACACCAACAAGTTTCCAAAAGTTGCGATGACTCTTGCGCCAAGCAACATAGACAACATAGAACAACTTCGTGTCGCTTGGCGTGGCGGAAATTCATTGCCCGCCAGGCGGTTCATATTAGAACCCAGCAACTGGGTCACTACTGATGCGTCACCTGGCGGCATCCTCATTCCTGCCAGGCGGTTTCTGAACGGAAACCTAGAAACTTACGAAAAATGACATAAAATTGGATACAATTTCATGCAATTATACATGGTAAGGCATATTCATTCATACACAAATCAAAACACAAGAAACAACTCCCCTTACCTAGATAATTCTTGCTCAACTTGAAAGAATTAGGACTTCTCTTGTGCCACCACTAGTCCAGCCCTTGTCTCCTCTCCAATGCACTTGATGCTCTGGATTTTCACTCAAAAGAAATTTTGGCAAAAAAAAAGTTTAATTCGTTCTTAACAAGGTTTGAACACACCACCACTCAATTAAAACAACAAGCAATTAAATTAACACAATATTTGACATACATAAGACTCGAACCCAAGTCCTCTCAACACAATTAAGTACTCTCAACCAATTGAGTTAGTACTATTCCATGTCATAAAAACTAATAATTAATGTCATAAAGACTTTCATTACACGCATTTATTAAATAATTATTTAAATTTCTCGGGTTTTACACCAATCAAAGGTCCAATAACATGAAGCATGTTAAAAATGATTCAAATGGGCATTGTTCAAGATGGCCAAAATCCTTATAGGCTTTAAATGCTCTTTTCATGGGCCAAGGAGGATGTTAAAATATTAGAGGGTGCTTGTCAAAGCATTAGCATAGACTTTAATTTTGGGCCAATTGTTAGGTCATGCTTTATTAAATAATGGGCTATTGAACTTGTTGATTAGCTTGCAAATTGGGCTAATTCAAGCCCAATTATGTCTTGGCCGAGAATTGCTCTCCAAAAACTCCTTTCACATGGTGCCAAGCGTGACAATGCATGAAACCTGTGAAGGGGGCACTTGGAGAGCAAGTTATGCATTTACATTTCATTTCCTTTCTCATTTTCATTGTATTAAGGAAGGCTTCTCTACTATAAATGAGAGCTTTCTATGCTTGTGTAAAGGTTACTCTTGATTAATGGTAGATGCCTTGTTGTTGAGATCACTCCACACATTTACCTTATTGAGAGTCATGGCTAGGATTCTCCTTAGTCTCCTATAGCCACCTTTCTCTATGATAGAATCTATTCTAGACTTCTACTTTCACCTAACCACACCATTGCTACAAGAGCTTTCAATCTTGTCTTCATTCCATTTCGCTGCATGCTCATGGAGTTTTTTCATCAATTTCACGTCTAAGGAGCTCCATCAGTTAACATGGTCTCAACTAGTGAATATAAGTGTATATACACATGTAATTGGTGCAAATGATGTGTGGAAATACATGTTGAGCCATGATGAAACACATGGACATGTAATACGTTTCTGGTTTGGAATTATTTGTGAGGATGTTTGATTCCTTTGCTAAATCCACGTATGGACATGGTTTGAATTAGTAAGTATAGTTGTGTGCAACTATGATTGAGGCATGTGAGGTGTGACAACGCATTTGTGTCATGATTAGATATGTGAACCTATAATCTGGACTTTAGAAGTGTGCTTTGTGTCATTGGGGTGATTGAACACTGTTTGGGAAGCCAAAACCAATAGCTTCAAGCTACTGGTATAGCGCCCGACGACATGAGGGAAATCGCCAGGCGATGGGTTACCCAGGGAAGTCCCTGGAGTGCGTGGGACCCGGTGACGGGTTGGGACTGCTAGGCAGTCTACACTACGACTTCGCCTGACGACACTTAGGTTGTGCCAGGAAATAGTGCAGTGGTAGTGTATGTTTGTGTTCGGTTTTGCATGCCTCGTGGTGATGTTCTTTGGTTTGGTATATGCTTGAATGGATTACGAGTGAGGAGGTTCGTAATGGAATTGGAAATGCGTGATTAATACGAGTCGGGAATTCATAACTGAATGTGTTCACGCGTGTTGGACTATGAGTGGGGAGGTTCGTAGAGGTTGGACTACGAGTGGGGAGGTTCGTGGAGTTAGACCACGAGCGGGCTGGTTCGTGAAAGCCTATGGAATCCCTAAGACCATGGTTGAAAATGTGTTAATCTCATAGAGGTTATGAGAATAGGGTTTCCTATGCACCTCATGGTGCGGAGGTATTTAAAATTGAGAAACTAGTTAAGTTAAGTTCACCATTTCTGTTTGTATTTGGCGATGATCATGTGATTAGTCACACGGGAGCAGATGATAATCCAAGTGTTGATGGCGAGGCATAGAGACAGAGTGGGGGCTAGCGCTTGGGACTTTGATAGAGAAATTATGTTTTGAAATAAACATTGTAATTCTTTTACGTTGACTTTAGGATTTTTGAACTTGTAATAGTTTAATTGTGAACTTTGGATATTGGTTTTAGACGCGTTTAATGTTTTTTATTTTCCTGCATTTTAGGAATAATATCAGACGATTGAATTTATTTTCAATTAATTTTTTTATTAAGTAATATCTGACTAGGGTGTTACATGAGATCGTCCTCTTATGTATAGATTCCCTAGGATGTATCTAAATGCACTAAATAGAGATGTCACAATTGGGAAATTAGGCATTGAATGGTATCTTTCTTCCTTTATTTGTATATGATCAGTAAGGTAGTAACAAAGTTGGTTAATTGAGGATGGTGTGAACTGGGAACTTAGGTTTGGTTAGCTTTTGGAAAACATTTTCTCTATTTTGCAGGTAATGATCTTTTACACAAAAGCAAGGTACTCATGGATAAAGTTGTAGAATATTTTGGCAAAGGGCTAACTTGGTGAAGAATCATACCCAGTTACTACTTGGGCGAACCTACTATATCTCTACACATTAAAAGCAGAAATTCAAAAAATTGTTTTGCAGTTATGGATAACATTTGAGGGTCACACATACCCTTATAACTAATATTTCTCCTTTTTTCTATTGTGACTTTTTTGGGTTCAAATTGAGGGGTACTCTGATTTATTTAGTTGATAATGAGCCATTTTTTCTCATGTGAAGGATTTTGATGTATTTTGTACTATGAGCTTTGTATTGTATCTAAAGTTCTAACTCTGAATGTACACTACAAAAAAGTCTCATTAGTAACCAATTTTAATGACTAAAAGTTGTTAGTCACTATAGTGACCAATTTAGATATCAATTTACAAAATTAAAAATTATTGGTTACTAAAATTGTCACTATTATAAATAAAAAATTATAATTGGTCACTAGATTGGTCATTAATTAATTAGAGACCAATTTAGTAACTAAGTCATTTTGGTAGCCAAAACGTAGGTAGCTAACTTTAAAAACCAATTTAGTGACCAATTATAATTTTTTATTCATAATAGTAACTATTTTAGTAACCAATAATTTTTTACTTTGTAATTTGGTATCTAAATTAGTCAATATCACTAGTGCACATTTGGGCTTTTACAACAGACATTATGCTTCGGTTTCCTCCAAAACGATGCATATCAAAATGCGGTGACATTTTTGAAATTTTTGTAAGCTTTTATGCCCTGGAGGGAACTGAAGCATATAACGTTATATGCCCTGATTGGCGACAACTCGAGGCCTATTGCCTCTTAAAAATTTTAAAATTCTCATGCATGTAAATTTTTTAAAGCAGAAGAGGGTTTTATGCCTTGGTTGTCTGCAGGAGGCCTAATGCCTCTTGAAAATTTTAAAATTTCTACACATTTAAATTTTTTAAATACATTTCTGTAGAAGGGGACTTTATGCCCTGGTTGTTTGCATACCTGAGGTAAAAAGTCTTTTATGTCTCAGGCAATTTATAACTGAGGCAGAATGGTTATTTTAGGGCACAAATTGGGACAAATCTTCTTCTTCCTTGCGTTTCAACATTTCAAACTTCCTCCGCCAGCCTCCACGAGCATCCTTTACAACCTTCAGTGTCCACCAATTCGTTGCGCCGCTACTACTGTTCTAGGACGAGGGAGGTCGCTGCTACTATTCGAAACCACCACTGCTTAGTGGGGTTTTTTTAATTTTTTGCATTTTTTATTTCTGAATGATGGTTCTGGTTTTGGTTCGTGAGACAGAGACATCGAGGCATGGTTGTGTTGGCTGGTGTCGCAATGGTGGTGGTTCATTGTGGCAGCTTGGTTTTGTTTTTGCAGTAGCGACGATGGTGTTGGGTTGCAAATCTAGTTTTTTGGTGGCCTACGTTTCCCAGCGACATGCCTGTTGCGTAGCATTGGTGTTCTAGAGGTGCCCACGGTGATCTGCGAGGTGGTCTGTAGTGGTGTCGTCTATCACTGGTGGAGCTACGTTGAATCCTTTCGCTTTAGGTTCTTTGCCCATGGTGGTTGTCGCTGTTGTTGTGGTGGTGATGGCAACATTTGCAGCTCCCAATTTGGTTGCGTTTGCAGGAGTTGCGGTTTTGTTTGCGTCACAGTCACGGTAGTGGACTTGCCCGTAGTGGTGGTTGCCTCTTGTTCGCAACCACACATTTCTACCTCGGTTGCAGCCAGACCTAGGGCAGAAAGATCATTTCTAGATGTGAATTATGCCTCGGTTAGGAACCGGAGCATAAAAGTAACCCTTTTTTCCTCAGTAATATATGTTTCGGTTCTTCAACTGAGACCAAATGACCAAAATAATCGGGACAAATACCCTTTCCTACACTGGTGTATAGTGACTAACAACTTTTGATCACTAAAATTAGTTACTAATAAAACTTTTTCTTATAATGGTACTCTACTAGCATGCACCTGTTTTGGCAAGTTTTGTATAAGAATAAGGACACTCCAAATGTCTTGTTTTATTTAATCAATTCTTTTTTGCTAATAAAAAAAAGAAAAAACCCAAAATAAATGACAAGAACTTTAATGGTCATTTTATCGAAACATCCATTACCGATAAAAATATCTATCAATAATAAAAAAAAAATTATTAATGAACTTTATGAGAAAAAAAAATTCATTTTTATTGAAAAAATCAATTATATCTGCAGTAAAACTGTATCGATAAATAAAGATTTCTAACAATAACATTAGATAAATGGTTAGACAAGAAAAATATTATTTATTATTATCAAATATGCTTAACAATTTTCTCTTTTAATCATCTTTATTCTTATTTGAAAAATAATGATTTTGTAATATATATATTATAAAAAACTTGTTTTGTCATTTATTATGGAGCTAAATTGGTTGATGTTGAATTGAAATCCAAGCATTAATTAAAAATGAGATACTTAACGAACAATGCATTAAAAAGAAATAAAAGGACCACAGTGATAGTGCTGGAGATTGAAGAAGAATACTCAACTTGTTCCGTAATCACCCAAAGAGATCGATCGGATAACTATGTTTACAGATTTATTATTCTTTTCTCTCTCATTCTCTTTCAAACTAATGATTGTCAATTACCCCAGGTATTGGATCAAGTCAACAAAGGTGCTTTCAGATTCTCCACTTTATATATAATATATAACTTAACAATACTTCAAATCCAAATCTTTATTTGTATCTTTCCTATTTTAAAACATGTATTGTTTATCAATATTTTATCATTTGGGTGGTAAAAAATATTTATTTTCTTTAATTTTCCTAATCAATGTTTGAACTTTCAATTAATAAGGAGATTGACCAGGATAAACAAGATTACATGTTCTTGTCTGTATATATAGATAAAATCTATTACAGAATATTTTAAATGGGTACCTCAATATAACAGATAACATATAATATAATTTAATATCCGCTTATAAACGGAGTAAACAAAAAGTATCATATTATCTATATTCATAAGTATCCATTATCCAAATAAAATAAAAATAAAAATTTAATATATATTTTATTAAATTAAATTTAATTAAAATTAAATTTAGTTTAATTTAATTTACATTATATTTTATTTTATATTTTATTTTGTTTAATTTTATATTTTATTTTAAAAATTTACGATTTATCTTTCTTTTTCTTTAAATATGTGTATATATGAATGTATATCCACATGTTTTAAAAAAACTCAATATAATTTTTAAATGGATATCTAAACTGTAGTGCAGGTCGGATATTATATATATTTGACCTAACTCGTTACTATCATTAATCATCACTTAAATATGGGTTATATATATATATATAATACTTCATGTTTATGGTTTTATATTTTTTACATATCATTTAACTTTTTTTTTACTCGATGTAAAATTTTAACTCATACTTCAAATTCTAACAATTAGTAATAAAGTATTTTGTACTCACTAACAAATTTTAAATAATTTTTAAAATAGCTATTTCACGGATTTTGAATTTCTATAATTTTTATAACCGAAGGATCAGATAAACTAGTCTTTTGTTAAAGTTTTTTTTTATTATTATTTTACTTATATTAAGAGGTGTTTTAATAATTAATAATTATTTTGATCTAGGGGTTTCAACAAAAACCCAATAAGCCATCTAGATCAAAGACACGAGATAATCGTCAAGGAGATAAACATAATCGAAAAGCTTAACACATGAAAAAAAAAAATAAAAAAAAAAAAAAAAAAAATAAAAAAAAATAAAAAATAAAAAAAAAAAAAAAAAAAAAAACTCTAAAATTTATGTTGATTTAAGTGTTGATTCAAATAAGATTTGGAAAGAAATGAAGTATAAACTAATCAATTTCATCGGTTTGGCAGAAAAATTTGCACGACAAGAATCAATCTAATCTGATTACGAATAGATTGGTTAAGTTTGAATAATTCCTTATTATACAAAAACGAAAAATTCTATTTTGGAAAAGAATAAAATACTTGATTTTGGGGAAAAAAAATCACTATCAGTCGTTAAAATGATGTAATTATAGAAAATATATATATTCTATTATAATTAATTTATACAAATCATTACAAAAAAATATAAATAAGTAATAAAAAATTGCTAGTTATCATAGTGTTAAATTTAGATACCAATTTAAAAAAATTAATTACTAAAATAATTATTATTATAAATTAAAAGTTATAATTGATCGTTAAATTGGTCACTAATTAATTAGAGACTAATTTGAAAGTTAATTTTTTTATAGTCAATACTTTTATAACTAATATTTAGTGACTAATTTATAAACTAATTATTTTGATAATTAAAATTTTGGTAACTAAATTTTAAAGATTAATTAAATTTTTTTATTTATAATTATAATTATAACTATTTTAGTAATAATTAATTTTTTATTTTATAAATTAGTGATTATAATGATTAAGGTGATTTTCTTGTAATGAACTAAATAATAAAAATAATCAAAGGCGTTAGATTTAATCTAGTGTCGTAATTGTACACAGGACTGAAATATATTCTCTTAATTCAAATTCACACAAGTGATTGATGTTCAACTAATTGAGACTGTTTCTCTTTTTAGACTTTTTTTTTTAAAGAAAAGTTATGAAACTAGGGTATGATGTGGCAGGTTAAGGTAACGAAAGGTGGTGTAATTAAAGAACAAAACCGTAGATTATTAAAAACCCTTCTAGATAATGCAAAATATATACTTTTAGGAATGTGAATTATTCTATATTTATATAAAAATTAGAAGCAAAAGGTGTTGGGGAAAATAGGATAAGTTCTTAAGCAACTCCAAACCACTAACGAAACGTGGAGCAAGAATTAAAGTTAAGTGATTGGAGCAGATGAGATGACATGCAAAAGATGGGCCACATGAGCTTTGTTCAATAGCTTGTGCTGGCCAATCCTTTTGTCTTTCACAAGAATATAAGTTCACTCTATGCTATTATGTGTTGCAATTTTTAGAACCTCATAGCCCTTTTGACTACTTTTATGCCAATTACTCTTCAAATCTCATACTAAATTATCATATCAAATATAATTAAAGATATATAATTTATGAGTAACTTCCTCATATCAGTAAGATGAGATTTATATTCTATTTACACGTTATAATTTAATTTTATCTTTATTTTCATCACACTCATATCACTCATATTGAATAATGTACATTTTAATTAATGGGTGATACAAGTATTGGTATATAAAACACATTTAAAATCATTTAATAAGTTTCGGTTTTAAGAAAAATAAAGTCTTTCAAAATGCAGTAATACTTTTTAAATTATTTGTACAATTATAGGCTTCAGTTCTACAAAGAATCAAATAGGGTTAAATTTTTAAAAGAGTTACTTTCTTGTCACAATATTTTTAAACTCTTGTCAGTGCGAACCCTTCGTTTCGAGGTTTTCTCTTTTCTCCTAGTTTCTCTTCTTACTTGCTCTCTTGTTTTATCTCTGTCGTTTGCTTTCGCATTCGTAGGTTCTTTCATTCTCTCTCTTGTTTGTTTCAATGTTCGTAAGTTCCTTTCTTTAGTTCTTGTTCAAGACTATGTTTCGAGGTTTGCGTTTCCCTCTTCTGATCCCTAAAAATAATATGATGCTATGTTTGATTTATTTCTTTTTGTATACGTATCATAAAAGCATGAAAATCGCATGAAAATCTATATTTTAGTAATAGTTCTCGATTTTTATCTGTGTTGCTTATTTCTGGTTCATTTGGTGGTATTGAATTTTGATTTAATTTTTGAGGTTGTTTAATATAGTGTAGGAGTTACTCAATAATTTTTTTTGAATACCACAATAGCTTTCAGTTGTTCAAGGAACCAAACATATAGTCGAATAGGCTTCAATTTTCTTTTTAGAATGGAAGCCTATTCCTTTAATTTTACTTTTTTTATAAATTTGTTATTGTTTTGGGCTTCGATTAAAGATAATTGAAGCCTAATGTTGAAGTTTATGCGTCGCTTCAGAATTAAAACAAAAAGACTCCCTTTTTTTTATCTAGCCTTGATAAGCTTCGATTTGGAAACTTAAATATAATGTAAAAAATAATCGGTGTCAAAAACCTTTGTTACACTAGTAAAGAAGAGTCTAATAATAAGCGGTATAACAATCTCCACAAAGTTCAATAAAATAATTTATGATATTACTACAAGAAAATTATTGAATATCAATTAAATTTAGAATTCACGAATAAGTAAAAATTATATTAATTAAATTAGAAACCATTTAATAACTTAAAAAATATTAATATCTAAAATAGTCTTTATTGTTAATAAAAAATTATAATTAATTTATAAATTTAAATTTAAATCAGTCTCTAACATTAGCTATTAATATTTTAATTATTTATTATTATATATTGACTTTAAATTAGTTTGTATTTTTAAATTATAGACTAATTTACTATTAATAGTAATAATTAGTTAAAACTTTTATAACAAATATTAAAGATCAATTTAAACTTTAATTCGTAAATTAATTATAATTTTTTATTAATATAAGAGACTATTTAAATATTAATAACTTTTAGTTTATAAAATGATTTTTAACTTAGATAATATAATAATTAATTATTTTCATCTCTATTTAATTATTATTTAATGATTTTTTTTTAGTATATATTTTGATACAATTTTAATAAATTAGTTTATGATTAATTCAACCTCTTATAACCAGTTATAGATTTGCAAATTAATATTATACTATAATTTGATTTTAGTTTTAGGTAATATGAAATTTCTAACATTATATTCTGAAATTCTCTAATTTATTAAGTTAACTAATGGTTTATGTTATTTTGATTGGTTTTCTCATATAAATTTTTTGTTATATGTACCTTTTTATAATGTAAGTGTAAAATATATAACCATTTGCATTAATTTATCAAATTAGTTTAATTGCAATTTTGATTTCTCGAATTCAGTATTTGTTAATTGATTTTTACAAAAAAACAAATTGTTAAATTTATAATTTTATTTCTTCAAATTTTAATTAGTGGATTAGATATTATAATTATGTGTTTTTATTTATTTATTTTATCAGTTATATTCTTGTGTGCGACATTAATCCGTGACGCGTGTAACAGATTAAAATCACCATAATAGTGATAGTTTGAGTTGATGATTCAATTAACACTGTTAAGACTTGTAATCTTACACTTATTATATATAAGAAACTCAAATACTCAAATGGCACACTTTAGAGAATAAAATTTTATGTTATATTTATTGAAAAAATAAAAAAATACATTTAAAAACAGCATGTTAAATCATAAAATCAATCTCTAAGATAAAATTTGTATTAATATTCATATTATAAATTAATTTTAATTTTAATCGCACTACTAAAAATTTTTATATTATATGAGAATTTTTTTGTAAATTTGTTAAAAAAATTTGTAAGAAAAAACTTTTTCCTTCTATTTTTTTTAAGAATGTTAATTGGTAGGTAATTCTTTTATGAGTAATTATTTTTATAAAATTATAAAATTTATAAGTATTTCTTACAAAATTTATTGCGAAAAATATTTTATACAAAATATTTTGCAAAAAAATTGACAGCAATTTCCTACAAATTTTTTTTCATAACAAAATTTGTAAATATTTTCTGCAAAAAAAATTCAAAAAAAAATTGACAGAAAATATGAATTTTTTAGTAGTGTGGACTTAAAATTTTTAATAATATTTAACTTTTTTATCTCTTTTATATATATATATACCTATTTAGATTTGATAAATGAAAACTATATATCTTTCATCCATTTTATTTTTAATAGTTGTAAATTTTAGTTTTTGTGAGTTTAGGTGGTGGAGACTAAAAGAGATTAAAAATGATATCTACATAAGTATTAAAGGTGATTATAATGATATATATGGAGACTAAAATAAATAAGTTTAAGATTTATAAAAATGAAATAATTAAGAAAAATAAGATGCATGTTTTGCAAAATTAAGGATGGAAACGTACAGAGAAAACAAGAATGATATACTAGAAAAGCAATAACAGGGGCAAGTGGAGGAAAGAATCTTTGTCTGCTTGCAAACAGTATAATTCCATGTATCAAGCATATAATTATATTTCCACAGTGAATAATGGAGCATTTCATTGTTCAGCTTAATTGATGTTACTTTCAATTAACTAATTAAATTACTATTTTTTTTTTGTTTGAGAAGAATAAACTGATGTAGATATTTTATGGTTAAGAAAGTTGATGTTAACCTTTTTATGTAAAGAAATATTATAAGTAATGCCAATTTTCCTTTAAAAAAATTAAATAATTACCACCGTATATTGTATATGTTTTTAAGCATTGGTTTTACTGTGTTTTAATTATTTTAAGAATAATCATATTTTGTTGACAACTAAATTTTGGGAATTTTTTTTAAAAAAAATATAAAAAATCAAAATTCATCTAAAAAATATTATTTGAAATTGTAAAATAAAATTGTCAAAATTTAATTATTTTTCTATTTTTAATTAGAGTTGCTCTCGCCTTTTGTTTGGCAGGCTCACACACATTTTTGCAACAAGATTTCCACGCGATTATTATTAAAAATAAAATAATAGTTGTGAAAATTAAAATTAATTTATAAAAAGGTTTCTTATAATGCTAGAAAGATTCTAGGACTCTTGTATATGATTGAATTTTCTATTGTTGTCCTGCTTCGAATCCACCTCAGTCATTTGTTGAGTGGTAATGGTAATCGAAGAAGAAAGTTGAAGGACAACTTGTTGGACTAATAATCCTGTCTCTTTCTCTTTTTGTGTCACTGTTATTTGTTCTTGTAGTCTTTTTATGAATTTATGAGACACTTTTTTGTTGTTCTTTTTTATATACAAAAATCTGGTGTGAATATTTTTAATTTTAAATAAAGTCACATAATCACCTATTAACTTATAGATTTGACATATAAAGTCACACTATAAAATATTAAATATGTATTAAGATAGTTCATCATGTTATTACATTTATTTTGCTTTTACACACTATCAGAGATATTAAAATATTTGAGTTGGGTTAAGTGGAAAAATATTTAACTTTTTAAATGTAGGTTCAATTAGACTTAATTTACTTAATTTGTGGGTTAAATAGGTTTAAACCAGGTTAAAGGTAGGTTGACCTGCAATTCATCAACAACAATTTTTTTTTCAGTTTTTTTATAAATTTTTTACAATTTTTTTTGTTACAATTATTTATCATTTCTAATTATATAGGTTGACAATTTGATTAATTAAAATATTAAAATGTTGTTTAATAATGTTTGAATAGTTTGAATATTTAATTTATATGTTTGTGAAGTTATAACTTAACACTTTAATTTTCAATTGTTTACTTAATGTTTGGTAGATAGGTCAACACTTTGATTTTACTATTATAAAATGTTAAGTTGAATCAATATACTTATATTGTATTGTAATCTATAACAATATATAAAGAGGATTCTATTTTTTGTGTCCACATTTCAAAATATCAATTTTACCCTTTAAAATATAATTATTTATTAAATTTTTGAAAATTGATCGTTACCTTTACAAACTTTTTTATCAAATCGTCTATCTCTTCTTTTCTTCTCTATTTATCAATAATTATTCTCCTATCTTTTTCTGATATATTTAACTTTATTTCTAATAAATATAATTTTATTTTATATATTAACTTAATAACATTACATTATCATCACCTACTAATATAATATCATGTCACCTACTAATACAATATCACGTATATTTAAAAAATGCGTACACAGGCATTGTCGCACATGTGTGTACATTAGTAAATACATAAAGATTTTTGAAAGAATAAAATATCCTTAATTGAGTCAACTCACTAACCCGCCAACCCATGGTAGATCGATCGAGTCGGGTTACAAAATTTTTTGTTCACTAAAATGTAGGAGTAGCAAAACGGGCTAGGCCCAATGGACCAGCCCGTCAGCCCGTGTTAAAAGAGACGAGTTGCATTGAAGATTTCAACCCATTGTAACTCGTCCCGTCCAGTCCGTCAATTTGACGGGCCAAAATATGGGCCAACCCGTTGGCCCTTTTTAAAAAATAAAATAAAATAAAAATAACTCAAAAGATTAATTTTTTATATTATGTTTTTTAAATGTGTAAATATATAATAGTATTGTAATTTAAATCATTAACACATACAAATTAAGTCTCAATTATTAATTGTAATTGAGTAATTTAATATGTAAATGTCAGAATTATTTTAATTTATCTAATTAAAAATATTAACTAATTAATTAAAATTTTAAAAAATATTTTAATTGATTAAATATGCTTTTAATATTAATTTATATGTATATATAAATAAATTTTAAAATTAAAAATAAAAAATTTGAAAAGAAATTTAAAAGTTAAAAAAAAGAAGAAAAAAAATTGATGGGTCATCCCGGTCCGCCCTGTTAACCCGTTTTGTGTGGGACGTGTTATAATTATTGGTCTGTTTCTTTTTGACGGATCAACCTGACTCGATCCATTTTTTACGAGTCACAATCGGACCAAAACAGATCGGATTGGTATGTTTTGCCACCCCTACTAAAATGTCGACCATGTTAATCTATTTAATTTTGATTTAATCTGTGATAAACCAAAGTGTATGAACACAATTAACTCACTTTTACACCCTAATGCATTTGCATTAAATTGAACAAATTAAACTATTCTTCTCACTACCTATGAACAAGACTTACAAGTGACTTGATTACTAGTAAGTGCCTTGATTACTAGTTGTATAAAAATTACAAAATATTATCAAAATAATTGTACATTTTGTGTTATTTATTTATTTTATATATTTAAATAAATGTGTAAGATTTTAATAATTTAGTAAACTTAACATTAGCAAATAAAACAAAATTGATAAAAATAAAGATCAAATTAAAAAAATATATCAGCACTAAATTAAAAATTTTAATCAAAGTAAAGACTAAATTAATATTTAAATCTAAATAAAACATGAAAAATCTAAATCCAAGGTTATTAATAATACGTTGTTTTTACTTCTAATATGAGTTAATAAATTATGACAGGTTTAGTTTACATGTTTATTTATTTTTCTTCGTTAACTAACCTGACCACTCATTAACTATGTTTTAACTTGAGTTAAGTTAACATGTTTTAGACTTTAGCACGTATATTACCCTTTTTTTTACGTTCTTTAAGTGTTATATATATATATATATATATATATATATATATATATATATATATATAATTTATTATTTTTTTTTTTTTTTTTTTTTTTGTGTTATATATATATATATATATATATATATATATATATATATATATATATAATTTACTAGTTTTTATTATGTATTTTTTTGTCATTTCGTTTAATTTTAAATAAATTAATTAACAAATCTACTTGACGACATGTGTATAATATTTATATTTATATTTATATTGGAAAAGTCTACGTAGAAGTATCTCTTTTCGCGCAAAATATTTATATAAGACAAATTCTACATTATTTCTACTGTACAAAATTATTATTATATTCTGACAGAAATTCTGTAGGAGTTTTTCTATTGTTTTTAGCAACAATTAAAGTGTTGATAAAGACATGTTAGATTTTGGACCAATGATTTTTTAGTGAACAATGTGCTTATTATTTTTCTGAGAATCTCTTCTGCAATAAAATAAATATATCGTCGTTATTGATTATAAAATAAAATATACTTCTTCAAATATATAACTTTATCTTCATTTAATAATGATAATATTCTTTTAGGTATAAGAAATACCATATTTTATCTCATACACATTTAAAAAAAAAATATATTTAAATTTTATGAGGCTAGCCCCCAGAATCAAACTTCCACAACCACATATGAAGAATGGTATGATAGAAGACTTTATGAAAGGTGAGAAAAGAAACTGTATAAAGATCTAATTAATGGGATTATTAACAAGTTCACTTCAAATTTTTCAATTTTATTCCTATTTCTTTTTTTAAACAACTTTATTCCCGCAGCAATTCATTTTTTCACGTAATTTCATAAATCAATTATGCTATACGCTAAATGTCGCTTTCCTATGTATGCAATCAATGACGTCAAAATGCAAGTCAAATTATTAAGATTAAATATTAATAATATATAGACTTAAATATTTTTTTTACCCTAAACTGTAATTAAAAAAATATGTATTTTTAAAATTAAATGATAAAGTATTTTTTTTCTTTTATTCTATTCTATGTGTAAAATATTATTGTAGGTAGAAACTATATTATAGTCCATAATAAAACTTTTTTGTCACATGAAAAACATTCTACGTATAATTTATTGTGAATGATATTATATATTATTTTCATAAAATGCAACAACAAAATATAATGTTTTATAATTTAGTTTAATAATGAAATACAATATATTAAAAAGTTTAAGGAAAAAATATATTTAATTCTAATATATAAATGGAAAAGTTTTAAATATATTGTATTAAAGAAACTGATATAGAGGCAAGAGTTTTTACTTTTTTATACCAATTTATTCTTGTTTTATTACCATTAGGTTTTCTGCTATATCCTCTCTAGGGATGGCAACGGGGCGGGGCGGGGACGGGTTTCGCTATCCCATATCCATCCTCGCATAAAAAATCCATCCCCATCCCCATACCAAAATCCAACGGGTATCAAACTTTTTTCCCATCCCCATCCCCACCGGGTAACGGGTATAATCTCGTACCTATATCCGTCCCCGTGTTCTAACTACTTCAATATTAATTTTTATAAAAGAAAAAAAATTACGGTAAAGAAAACATAATATTATGAAATATTCAATATTAGGAAGATTTTCTTCGATGTCAAATACCTTAAAATAAATTATAATTGTTTATATTTTATATTAGAATACCAAATAAAATTTCATGTGAACCAAAACATTTTTTAAATTTGCAAACTACAACATTGATGAACTTAGTTGATAAAATTAAAAAATATTTCAAAAAAATATAAAAGGAAAACAAATATTCAAATTAAAATATATTTTAAATGTTTGTTTACTTCAATTTTTTAAATTCTAATGAATCTCTTTTTTATACACTAATAAAAGTTATAATATATCACTTGATCAAAATGACACAAAGAACAAATAATAAACATAATAATAAAATTTTGACATAGATTTTGTATCTTTTGAACTTCAATATATGTTGGATAGTGACAAAAAAATATTCATAGCAATTACA
>Ga0214543_1008422_pt1 | contig 16876 bp, 16 predicted proteins | sample CNSS2metaG_FD_160094 | JGI IMG/M metagenome (GOLD analysis project Ga0214543, IMG submission 160094) | Root nodule microbial communities from cowpea collected in UCLA plant growth center, Los Angeles, California, USA - CNSS2 | ecosystem: Host-associated > Plants > Roots > Nodule | place: USA... | reverse complement strand
CATATGCCCTGCAATAACACGTCACGACTCGGATCAAAACAACTTAGCATCATTAACACAGCTTAAGTAATAAACAGATACCTTCAATATCTATTATCGGGTGCACCGAATTATAAACCCTAACTAGACCCTTAGTGGGCAACTTATCGACAAACTTCAACAACATCCCCACCACCTCCTTATCACTAGCCGACAACTCCTTCATTCCCATGTCTTTATATCGAGAAGGATCCAGCTAAAGGGAAACTTGGTACTCCCATCCGCATTCAAAAAGTGATATTTACCCCCTTCCTTGACGACGACTTTGAAGTACCCATCCTTGAAATGCTTGAAAGACTGGGAGAAGGCATCCAGTCTGCTGATGCTAGGGCAACTTATCAAGGATAGAAGTAGCCGGCCGCTGAGGTCTAGTATCGTAAAAATACAAGAAAGCGTAAGGAGTAGGCTCCAAATATAAAGATTGGCACAGGATGTGGAAGGCCTGCAAATAAGCCCAACTGTTCGGATGCAGCTGTGTGGGTGCCACATTCAGCGCCCGCAACACACCCATAGTAAAATCGTCTAGCGGCAATCGTACATGAAGTTGAGAGAAGTGGCACATGTACATGTAGAAAAACTTTTTGGTAGTCCCCTCCTGCCCGTGGCATACCCGGTCGATAGCGTTGACCCTCTCCAAAGAAACAATGCCCCTACTGACACCCTTGGAGATAACAGGTGTGCAATTCAACCAAGAGTTCAGTAAGCGGGACCACCTGAACAGAGACGACTGATCACGAACATCACCAGCTACCCACCCGTAGCCGCCTTTCGCCGGCCAGTTGCTCTCCTCCAACTCTTCGGGGGGATCCTCCCAAACCTCCCTCATAACCTCCATTGACATCCCACTGGTACCAACCACAGAACTCGTACCCTCGTCACCAAGCCGCCTATCTTTACTCCTCTCCGACTCAGTACTCTCGCTACTACTAAACGTAGACATGCTATCACTACTAGACATACCTGGTTTTGTTTTTTACGAGAAGATGTCGGTCGAAAGTGAGGACTAGTCGGACAATATTACGTGCACAAGATCTCTGGATTCAGAATTCTCGCAAATGAAACAAGTAACCCCCCATCTGTTTTCAAACCCACATTTATAGTCCACGATCCCAAACGACGAAAATCTTCCCGCCAAAATAATACCCCAGACCAATCGACACTATCATCACGAAGGATATGACACTTCAAAACGACGGCGCCAAAACTTTTTCGATTTGACCAACTGACACCCCTTCACCTACCTTCTGACGGTTACAACTTCTTAGCCTTAACACTGTTCACCATACTTAAAGGCTGGGGGACTGGTGTATCACACCTAGCCGGTTCCGCTAGCATATTAACACATATCACCCTTGACCGACAACTCATATCGGACAAGGCTGGAGGACTAGTGTACCACACCTAGCCAAACTCGACCAAATAAGTAAACAATGTGCACATCAAGGCAGCCAAGTATCCAGCCTAGGCCGACTTAGCCTAACTTATACCAGTCTTGACCTAAACTAAACATCTAAAGGGACAACCTACACCAACATAAGCCATCAAGACAAATAGCCGACCTAGACCGACTACTCCAGCATATCCACTAAGTTTAGAACCTAGGTCGACCACTCTAATGAACTCAACATAATGGAAGCGTCCGCGTCCAATAAACCTTAAGGGCCTGGGTTAGGGCCCTGACCCACTCACAAGCCCTACCTAGAGCCTAAGTCAAGGCTCAGCCCATGGAATGGTCAAACGTCATTAATGCTCTATAAATACACGTGGACCCCATCATTTAAAGGGACGCATTCATTAATCACTGATTTGACTCTCTGAGAACTTTGACTTACTTGAGCTTCAGAGATTTTTCTGCAGGTAACCCCTCCTGGGTTCAAGCTGACATGTGTCGATCAGAGAGAGACCAACCGAAGAGATAGCGGACTACTTGGTAAGGTGACGTTTGTGCCTAACTTATCTTATTTGTTCTGCAGGAACATAATTCCTTATATATATATATATATATATATATATATATATATATATATATATATATATATATAATACTTCACATATTATTTAATAAAAGTATATTATATTATTTTTATAAACTACATAAAAAAAAGTATAATTTAATTAAGCAACGAAACAACTCTTTTAAAAGTATTTTAAGAATGAAAAGCACAATTTAATAACCCGTAAATTTCATATTCACAACCTTTTGAAAATTTGAACCTTCTAAGATAAGTTCAAAGTTATGGTTCTGCCATTCTTTGGCAGGTCAGAACACTTAATACCTGGTAAAAGAAAGTTGAATGAATCAATAATGTATTTGAGAGTGAATCTCTGCGTGAGGGGTTCTACCTGCTCCTTTCCAGAAGACCTACGTGAGTAGCCCTTTAAAGCATCCAAAACTAAATCTAATTTTCACGTGTTTAACTATGTTTTTTTCTCTCTCTCTCTCTAAAGTTTCTGTACGTTTGGTATTTAAACAATTCTTTTAACATTTTTTTTGTATGCTTTTCTTTTATTAATAATCTTGGTTTCGGTTGTTAAACAATATTCTATCCGATCATTTTTAACTGTCATATTTTTATAATCTTTACTTTATTTAATTGTAATTTTTAAACTTTAAGACAATATTGATATTCTTTTATAATACATATCATTATGTTTCACTTGACTCCAATTCAGGAATAGTGAAAATTTTGTGGTGATTTTGACATATCTAACTCTTAAACCAATTTGACATTTAATTATTCATAATTCTTACGAATTTTCTTAAACTAACGCAGACGAAAGCAACACATAAGGAGGCAAGTTTATTTAATTTCATTGACTCCATTTTGATGTTAACATATACATCTACGTAATTAGAACGTTCCTATATTGAGAAAATGAAATTAACGATAAAAATTGAAATAAAATTAAATTTTTTTATAAATTTAAATTATTTCTTTTAATCCAAACCTCTTACCTTATAAATTAATTTTAAAAATTAAATTAGATTTAAAATTTACTTTATAACAACAAATAATATATTAATTATTTTTGAATTAATAATTTTTCACCATTGATACGAAAAATCTAGTAATTGAATCTTATAAAGAGAGAATAAATTTTATTAAGGATTTTTCACTCATATCCTTGATAATGTAATATTAATAAGTGTCATTGTAATATTTTTTTAATTACATCATTTATCTTACTTATTCCACATTTTTCTCTCTTTTATCTGGTATAGATTTTCTGATATAATCTTTTTTTTTATATTGTCATTCCGTTAAACTTTAATTGGTGTTAACATATTAATTTTTTTAATATATTCTAAAACATTAGAACTAGTATACATTAATATATTTAAAAAAAATCAAATTCCTCAATTCATTTTATACATCATAGAAAGATAAAGTAGAATTAACATGTCTGTGGTCATAACATTTAGTAATGGAATAATAATAATGAAACTTTCACACACTCTTCTTAAACTATATTTTAAAGAAGAAAACAAAAAAATGACTGTGGATTACAGCAACATTACAATCATCATTAAACATGCTAATGATATGACATAAATGCTTTTTTTTTCTTTTCTAAGCTCATGCTTAAATTTGTCCATATATTATGATTGAAATTTCTTGGTCATTTTCTTGGTATATCTATGTTCAGACCATTCTCATATACTTTTAACCTGGACAAAATCCGTGAGCAATAAGAAGAGAAGTTGCAAATGGAAACACATTGGTGGGAAACAGGTTGTTGAAGGTGAAAGAAAAACAAAAGCAATTATGAAAGACAACCTAAGATTTAGTTTTAAAATCCTCATTTGGGTACATAGTTTGACTACTACACTTTTTCTCCCCAAAGCAGAGTCATAAATACACGCAAAGAATATCATTTTTCTTCTTGCAACGTGCAAAACCAGCAGAAAATCGTTAGTGTATAGACAAACGCAGGATTTGGTTGGAGGTGACATGACATCACAAACCGATTTTTACCTCCACCAAATACAATGTACAGACAAAACATACACCAAATCATAATATTTAATTTCACATCCAAATTGGAAAATCAGAATAAATTTTAATACTTAGAAAAAGATAAAAAGTAATTTAGTGAATATAAGATGAATGTAAGAGTTTATTGAATATGAAAATATTAGTATCTTTCATAAGAAAATATTAAATTTTATAGTTTTAGTAGGATCGGGAATAAAATATGAAACGAAACACGTATAACATATAACCCAGAAAAGAACCAACCAAAACAAATCGAGAATGTACAAAAAGAAAATTGAAATTACCATTCGGTTGCAATTTTTCAAAACATGGTCACCGAAATCACAATTTAATCAACACATTAACCAAGATTAAAACTAGTGATCTGGCTTAATTAACCGATTATTAGGATCCAATTCTTGCACTGAAGTGATGCATCCCAGGGTTGAAGCCCAAGCACCCCAACAAACCCTGTTTGTAAGGCAACAATGTTTTCTTCTTCATCTCCACAGAAGCGGCCCGGTTCACCGTGTAATGCAACTCGTGAGCCGAAACCGGTCCTCTCCGTCTCGAAACCGAACCGGAACTCTCCGCGGACCGGAAGCTCAGGTTCCGCACATCCTCCTGCGCTGTCGTTTTCGACAGAACCGCGTACTTCCGAAGAGGATCCTTGTCGGAAGCCCTTCCCTCCGAAGCGCTTCGGAACAGCAGAAAATCCTTGAGCCGCCACTTTCGGTACCCTTTCCCGAAAGAAATCGACGACAAAAACGAGGAATGGGAAACGGTCTCCGAGGCCTTGTTGATACTTTTTTCAGTTGAAGATACCGAATTAACGTCGATGTCATCACTGTTGGTTTCAGGTTCTCTGCGTACTGATATGGCAGAAGAAGTGGAAAACGACAACGACCTTTCTCTGATTCTTCTACGTTCTGATAAAGACGGCGACGAGAGCGGTGACAGTGATGATGACATGTTATCTGTTCTTTGGGATGGGATTTTGCTTTTGTCTGAGGTTGTAACGGAGGAAGGTAAAGAGGGTTTCAAAGGTCTGATCTTTCCGCCGAGAAAGAGTTCGTCTGCAGAAAGAGAAGGCCTTTGAACATGACTACCGAAGTCGAATTCAAATTCATCTTCAGTTGTTGTGAGAGCGGAAGCAGAGGAGTGTCTTCTGGTGGGGCTGGTGGGGGCACTGAAGAAGAAGTTGGCAAAGCGTTGAGGGCTAGAAGGTGCGGTGATGTAAGGGGAGGAGCAGCTGCTATCGAAGTTGAAATCCATGGAAGAAGAAGGTGGTGGTGGTGGAAGAGGAGGAGGAGGAGGAGGAGGAACTGCCACCACCACTTCCATGATGGTGTTGTTTTGTAATTGGGATTGAGTTTGGAGAAATGGGTGGAGGGTGTGGAATGAGGGTATAAATATATGGAGACAGAGGCAGGGTAAGGAAGGAGAGAGGAAGATGAATGAAGGGTGGAAATTTGACTCTTGTGAATGATTTTGGTCATTACAAAATAGTAGCCACCTTTTTGTTGGATTTTTGTTATATTTTTATGTTTCTATCTTTTCTAATTTTGAGATTTGTCAATGACATGTTAGTTAGTAACAAATTGTGTGGGTCTTAAATGGTGTGTTCTTACAAAAGAAAACTAATGAAATTATCCAAAATAAAACAGTGATTAAACATCAAGTTAATTTTTACGTCTAAAAGTCGAGGTTAGTAATAACTTAAATATATTGTTATCTTTTAATCTTTCTATGTGTAGTTTAAGGATAAAATCGTATATCAGATTTTAACAATTACAGTACTATAAATATTTTTATTGACTATATAACAATACTATCTTAATGGAATTAAGACTGAAAAAAAAGTAGTGATTTTTTTTTTTTATTTGGGAATAGGCGAAGCAGAAGAGAATTGTAAACCACTTTGTTTTCTTATTCCGGCGAAGAAAAAAATTGTGAGTGGCGTGAACAAACATGGCCATTACTTCAGCAATAGGCTTGATATGTAAATTGTTTTGGTCAATAAATGGCAAACGGTATTCCAGAAGCAGTAGTTAATTATTTTATTAAAAGGATATAATCAATTTGGCATGTGTGAAATATATTATTGTATGACTTTGCTTGGTTTAATTCATGAAAAATAGTGACAGTGGATCTAGAAGAGGAGACAATTTGAAGAGACAGAGAAAGACACTTGTAATTTAATTTTCCTTCTTTATTCAGAAAAATAAAATTAAAATTCAACAGGTGTAATTGAAAGTTGAGATAATGGGGTGGTTCAAATTTGAAGAAAATTTATACCGTTGAAATTAAAGAGAATGCTCCCAAAAGAACTGAAAACGTAAAGATGTAAGAGATTCGCAAAGTGCATTGAGAATGGTTTTATTTTAAGATATAAAATAAATGTGGTGATTAAAGTTTTAAGAAAATTGCGTTGAAAGTAAAGAGCACCTGGTGAAGAAGGAAGAAAATAAAGACGCAAGAGAAAGACAAAAGAAAACGCTTTTGATTGTTTCTTTCATCGATTTATAACACTGAGGTTACCGTTTTGAACGTCACTACGAAAGAAAGCTCATCACCGGAATCAATAATGTGACTTAAATATTCTCATATTTATTAGTAGAACTGTATATTTCTATTATAAAATATTCAATCTTATCTTTTGGATAAGTCCAACAAGTTTCTACAAAATTAATCACATTTCCTTTCATTTTAGGTCACCAGAAATATTTTTTCAAATCTTGATATGTCTTAGTAATATTATAGATGCAAAACTAAGTCCTCTTCTGGAATAGCTTTCTTTATCTCATCATCTCCTAATACACGTGTTAATCCTCGTAATATCATTTGTATCAAATTATTTTTTTTAACATGCATTTAGTATCCAAGCTATTTTCTTTTATCATGTTAAGGAAATTATTAGTGGTGACTAACATTTTACAACTAATTAATATGATAAATTCCGGGAAGGGTGGGATATAATCAATGAACACGAAATTAACGAATACCCTTTTGGTTTGGCTTTTCATTCGAGGTGTGCAGAATTGAGATTAGAAATTTGGAACGTGATCTCTTACGATGCCGATTTTATATGGGACATGACATGGACTTCTTTCTCTATCAATCTCATATTTGAGATAAGAAATTAACTCTATCATTACCCGATCTAACATTATTAGCAAAAAAACTAATTTATTTTTATTTAAAATATATATGGTTCAATTTGGTAAAAGAAAACTAAAAACAAAAATAATCATCAACTTAAATATACGATCAAATTATTAATTAAATTTTAAATTTTTATTACCTTGACCTTTTCTATATAAAAAAGAAATTCGGAAATAATCATATGAATAACAACCTCTTTAATTCCACAACTTATCTGGACAACTATAACATGATGATTTTTTAACTACTATTATCTATAGTAATATATAATGACCCATATAATATATATAAATTAATTTTTAAATTGTAATATAAATTCACAAGAGAGAGTATTAATTTAAAGAGAATAAATAAGTTAACGTAGGGATTTTCTTGGAATATATTACGACTTTATAAATCAAATATTGTAATGATAAGTGATAAGTATTAATAGATTATTCTAAAGTATCAGACATGGATACATGTTGAATACAGATACGTGTTAAACACAAATACATGTTAGATATGTATACGTGACCTAAATTGAAGTATTGGTATGAATATATAGTAAAAACCCAAAATGAAAAGAAACTACAAAAAGAGTAAAAACATTGTTCATATATTTACAAAAAAAAAGAAACAAGTGTTCATATTTTTAAATAAAATACAACTTTAAGTATTTAAAATTTATAAATTTTTAATATATTAAAAAATATTATGTATTTGAATATTTTATTTTTATGTAATAAATATTTTTATATAAAATAAAAATATATATATTTATTTATAAAAATATTATAAAAAGTATAATAAAATATTACATCTAAAATTTTCACTATTATTGAAATAAACTTATTAATATAGTAACCATTAAAACCGTCTCTACGTAGAAAAAAAGATTTGTAAAAGCTTTTACTGTACATTCACTGTAGAGAGAAGCGTATCGGATCTTGAAGACGGTGCAGAAATGTCATGATATTTATCATTTGCTTTTCAAATTATTTATTAAGTAAGACCTTGAAGTTGAATTTATATTAAAAGCTATTTACGGTAAAATTATAAAAATTATTTATATTTAATTTTATAGTCTATATTATTTATACAAAAAATTTATTTGTTCGTACACAAATTTTTCCAATCTTATCCTTTAATCATTATTTCAAACTAAAATAATTATATTTTCACTTTTATTACCATTAATATAAATTTAATTATTTTATAAAATAAATTTTTTATTTTACCATTTTATCCTTTTAATAACTACATTTTAAAATTAAATAATTATTTATATTAAAAAATATTTAACAATAAAAATTAAACAAATTATTTATTTTTATAATTATTTTTAATAAAAAATATTTTATAGTTTAATTTTTCTTAAAAGACCACATGTGCGCATACTGGTATATATAATAGCAAAACTTCTATTACTACACAATATATTCTCTTTGGTATTTTACATTAAATCAATATTATGAAAAATTAAAAAAAATTGATTTCTTTTTTCCAGTTGTTCGTTAGACTCACAAATTTTCAGTGTAGTCCTTTCAACATCAATTCATCTCCATAATTTTTATATAGAGGTTAATAATGACCCAAATTTTAGGTAACGAATCAATACAATATGTTTGAAAGTATGTTCCAAAATTGAAGATTATCATTGATCAAATTAACTCAATTTAAATATAAAAGGGACCGATACTAGACGGAATAACTTCAGTTTCATTTACAACTGAAATTTAAATATTTTACTTTATAATTTTTCCATAGTAAACATCACGTAAAATATTCATTTCAAAATCAATGATAATAAGTTATTTGGTCAATTGTATTATATATATATATACTAATACTCCAATATACTTTTCCTTAAGTTTAATTTCCATTTATTTGTGGATAAATTATTTTCCCATTGTAAGTATGCTTTAATTTTACGTTTCATCATTAGATATATATATTTTTCAATAATATTTATTTTATCAATTTTTAATAATGGGAGCAATGCGTATTTTAATTTAATAATTAAACTTCATCAAGCATTTTGTATCCTAATTATGGTATTGTGTTTGGAAGCCATTGATGTTGTTGAAATAGTATGATTAATCACAGTCAAAGCACTAGAAAACAAAAACATAATTAAACAGGTTCATAAGATGTTGACCATTTTCCATGATGATTCACCAACCCACAGGACAGAATTCTAGATTGTGGGAAAAGCTGGAAGATGATGATGTCTGTTTATATGTGTTCTTTCTACAGACATAAAAGTACTTCTGCTGTTTAACCATGTCGCTCATGATTGCAGGATTAATTCTGTTCAACCATTACGTACTTACAGTGTACTGTGCAAACTCTAATGCTTAATCATGTTCATCTTAGTTTTTTATTCGTAAAATATATAAGGACGCTTAACTGAACCCTTAACATTACATTCATCTTGTAAAAAAAATTATTTGAACGAGCATTCTTATATTTATTTGAATTAAATAAGTTTTAGATTTCTTAAAAAATATTTATATATATTTTCTTTTTAATAGTACGGTTGTTTTTAATTGATTTTTATTTTTAATTTATGGTCTCTCAACTTAATTTTTCCATTACAATAATTGATACATTGTTTTATCATATGAAGATGTATAACTATAAGATAACAAAAATAACTTGATATATAGATGATGCGTTTTTGGTTTTAACTAGCGGGTTACAATATAAAGAGTTCATAACACCAAGAGACTCATAAACGGAAGTTCATATAACCAAAATTCCTCTCATGGGTTAGTTTAAGAGCAATTTGGGAACCAGTTTTTAAAGTAAAATATATTCTTTGAAAACGAAAATGAAAGAAAAAATATCATTTAAATTTTATTTATACGCATGAAAAATTTTACCCAATCCAAATCCAAACCTAGGTCAGTATGTGCAAAGTTGGGTTAGGATTAGATTAAGTCAGACAAGACCAAGACCATGTCAAGTTAGGTTTAAGTCAAGTTGAACCAAGGCTGTCAAATAAGAGTGAGTCCAGTTGGATCCATACTAGGATAACATGGATAAGGTACAAGTCAGACACGTTTGAATAATATTGGAGTTGTGTCAAATCAAGTTAAATCAAGTTTAATTTGTACCAAGTTAGGTCAAGTTAAGAAGGGCCCAACTTAAGCCTAGTTAGACCGACATTGGCCAAGTTGAGCTAGACTTAACTTGGGCAAAGTTAGGTCAAGTTGAGTCCAACCTAGTACCCAACTAGGCTCATGTCAAGTTAGGAGAGGTTGAAACCATGTTAAGATGGTTCCAAGTTAGGTTGAGTCAAGATTAGATTGATTCTCATTGACTTCGTAAGTCTAAGACAAGTTAGGTTTAGGTCATACCGAGTTAGGTTGAGTCGAATTTGTATTAAGTCGATAGAGTTGAGCCAAACGAAATCTAATTTGGGCCAATTTAGGTCAAGTTGATATGAGCTTGATTCAAGTCAGTCAAGACATATGTTAAGTTGAATTGTGTCAGGTCTAGTTTATGTTGAACCAAACACAAGTCATTATAGGTAGGATTGAGTTAGGTACAAGTCAAGTAAGGTCAGGTCAGGACCATGTCAAGTTGGGTTGGTAGAGGTAGGTTGGACCTGTCAGATTTGAGACAACTTAAGTTTAACTCAGGCCAAGTTAAGTCGAGGTAGGTAGGGCCAAGTTAGATTGAGTTGAGACAAGCTCTACTCAAATTGGGTTGAATGTGTTTGAACAAATTGGGTTGGCTTTGTATCAAGCTGAGTTGGGCTTGATTTAGGTCATGTAAGTTAGATCGAGCTCACATCATCTTGAGTTAAGTCAAGCCCATATCAGGTTAAGTTCAGTCATGTTTGGGTCTGGCCAAATTTAGATCAAGCCATGTAAGATTATGCTGATAAGACTTTGACACAAGTCAAGAAATGTTGGATAAGGCTCAAGTATGGTCAAGTAAGGCTAGACATAGGTTGGTTTGGGTTAAGCCTAGTTCAAGAAAAGTTTAGCCAGACCAAGATTAAGCCAAGGTGGCATGGACCCAGGTTAGATCAAGTCAAGTTTGATCAAGGTCAGATGGAATCCTAATGAGGTAATATCAAATTGGTTTGGTCCAAGTCATGCAAAGATGGTTTGAGTATGCCTCAAGTGAAAATTGGGGTTAAATGGAATTTTATCAAACCCAAATTAATTTAAGTCTAAATTAGAAAATTTTAAGTAATAAAAATAAAATATTGTTATATTTGAACTAAAATGTGTTGATTTTACACCTTAATTTATGCTCCATATATCAGTAGCATTGAATACTACACAAGGACATATTTTAAATAACAAATTAACACGTATTGTAGATATTATTACAATTTTTTTGTTCGGGCTTTCTAAATTTAGTTTTTAAAAACTAGTTGTTTCTAAACATAATTTTTGTATTTTTTTTCTCAATATTATTTCAATTCTTGCCGTTTATAATTATAAAAGAAACTACCACTACAAGAAAATCTTTAGTTAGAAATTAATTTTAGAAGCAAAAAATAGTTAGTTACTATAGTGACCAATTTAGATTTTAATTTATAAAATTAAAAATTATTGATTACTAAAATAGTCACTATTATAAATAAAAAATTATAATTGGTCACTAAATTGGGCACTAATTAATTAGAAACCAATTCAGAAACTAAGCCATTTTGGTAGTCAAAACCAGGGTAGTTAATTTCAAAGACTAATTTAGTAACCAATTATAATTTTTTATTCGTAATAATGACTATTTTAATATCCAAATTTTTATTTTTATATATTAGCATTTAAGTTAATTACTATAATCACAAATCATTATTGGTCATGATCATTATTTAAATGGTTAAATATGTTTTTGGCTCCTTTACTCTCAGTGAAGTTTAGAATTAGTCCATTTTGAAACTTTGGACCAATTTAGTCCTTTTATCTTTCGAAATACATGGATTTAGTCCTTTTAATCAAATTTTGTTCGGTTTATTTGATGTTTCGTACAAATTTCAAGATTGTATTTGAGTTGTTTATACTGTAACGTTCCATTTAATTATTAAGCGAAATTAAAGGAAACGTCACGCGATAAAAGTATAGTAGCGTAGTCTTGGGGTCCTCAACACAACCCCTACAACTTGGGCACACCACGATGCCAACATAAACCATATACAATTCTAACAAGGAGTGTAGAGTAAGAAAGCATAAAACTATACAAGGGCCATGGCCCTAAAGAAAACATGAAGAAAACTCCAGCCCAGATGGCTAAGCAACGAAATCACCATTCCCTTGTTGACCACGAGAACTTCGCCCATCTGCTCCCATCAATCAAATTGATGATCATCGCAAGAAGAACAACCACATACAATACAACCATGCAACAAAACGGGTAAGCTAGAGCCAACACATATTCATCATACAGTCAAATACATTAACATCATTCCATATCCATATACAACCAAGCATGTTATGACTCCTCATTCAATACACTACGACTCGACTCGACTCATCCGGATACGTATAACTTAGTCGGATTCAGCGGATGCTTGCACTTGTGGTGGATACCCCTGCTCGACCCTGAGCTGCTCATCTCCGAGCTATGTGTTACAAGTGTTACGATGAATCAAATCTCCCTCACCACAAGGTTAGCCCTTAATGAATTTCAGGCCTCCTGCTACTCTCACCACAGGAGTCAGTCCGCTCTAAGTGAGACTAACTAGCCCCTTAGAGTGTCAGGATGCAGTCCTTACCTTGAATCCTTACCTGGTTATACAGATGGAGCACCACCATGGACACCTACTAACAGGGGCCATGGAATTATGTCCCGACCACTGAAGCGCAACCCCGAAAGTTTCACCTAGAGACCCCAAGGAATTATGCACTGACGCATACAGAACACAACCGCACAACCAAAATGATATTCACTACGCATGTATATGTTAATTGTACCACCCTTTAAGGCAACGCCTTTCATGTTCCAGGCCCAACACATTTCATCTCGTCATGTACCATTCATGTACCAAGGACTTCCAATTCATATCGTTATCATGCCTCTTTCATACCAACCCTTTCATTACAATCTCATGCAAAACTCATGTCAACCCTTTATACATAATTCACAACTTGCATTACTATATCATACTCACACATACCAAGCCTTTAGTACAAATACTCAAAACCAAGCCAGCATTATCCATACAAAACCAAGAAAAACATCCCACATTACACTGTCTCGCCCAGTACCTCGCTTAGGCTGGAGGGTCTCGCTCAGGCGAGTTCCCCCTCCGCCTAGGCGAGGGCACCAAACAGGAGCATGAACAACGTGGGATCTCGCTTAGGTGAGACCCCTCTCGTTTGGGCGAGTTATCTGCTCGCTCAAAAATAAAAGAGCTGGTCGCCTGGGCGACCTTGGGCGATAAAGGCTTGGGTGAGCCTCCGCCAGACTCGCTTAGGCGAGTTCGACTCGCCTGAGCGAAATTACCAGGTCTCGCCCTGGATTCACCTGCAACAGATACGATTTCCAACCCCTTTTCATCATACAAGATACCCCACGCACCACAAACAACGATTTATCCATACAAACATCCAGTATGCTCAAACAGATCAAAGGCAACCCAAAAACAGATTAAGAACAACTCAAACTCGAAACCCTAACTTCCCGTACCTGGAAAAAAGGTTAACAGAACTTCGACACGGGACCTCGGAGCACAACAACTTGAAAGACGGACTTGCACAACTGGCGAAACAGCGGAGGACACGATTATTTTCGGACTTTAATCGGTGGAAAACGAATGTAAAGCTTTATAAGGTAAGTACAGTAGGTTTAGAGTTACTTACTGTCGCAACCGAAATCGCGACGGGACGACGAACCGAAAAAAGAAAAAAATGGGTTTAAAAAAGATTTAGGAGTCGCCACCATAGTTATTCTGGAAAACTATGGAAAACCATAAAGAATAAGACAAGTCTGCGAAAAACCTGATTTTGGATCCGGGAGTCGGTTACGCGTAAGGAAGGTGTTAACACCCTACAGCGCCAGCCCAAGGGCGGTACCTTTAATTAAAAACGCAAAGTTGATGTGATTTTCAAAATATTAATATTCCCCGAAAATAACAAGACAAAGATGTTAAAAAGAAACAAAAATATTTTTTTAATTTTTTGGGCCCGACAAGGATTGACCTTGGTCCTACGTATTCTCATTCAAAATGAGAAATCAGGGTTACGTAGTTCTTTAAAGATATTCAAAAAAACAATTGAGAAAATGATTTGATTTTTTTAGAGGTGAACCTGACAAGGACTGACCTTGCTCCTACGTATCTCACGGTGGAGAATCAAGGATCACGTAGTTCTTAAAAAGACTTTTGTTTGAAAATGTTGATGTTTTTTATATTTTGAAAATTGTATTTTTTGGTATTTTTTTGAATTGCTTGAAAGTATGTGTCACACGACGCGAGCGGTCGGACAGACACGAAAAGAGAAAGAAAAACTATTTTTGGAAAATAAGTGTCACGCGGTGCGAGCGACCGGACAGACACATTGAAGTGAAAGAGAACATTTTTATTTTATTTTTATTTTATTTTTATTTTTTATTTTTATTTTTTTTCTATTTTTTGCAATTTTCGTAATTTTTCAAATATATTTTTTTACAAAATAAAAAAAAGAAGAAGAATAAAAAAAAATAAATAAAAGATAATAATAATAATAATAAACAAAATAAAAAAATAGTACAACAAAATAAAATAATAAAAAAGAAACAATTTAATTAAGAAGGATGAAAGTGGAAAGCCAAATTATGAGAGTGCATGAGTAATTAGGGAGAGGTACATGAAGTAAGTGAGGTGTGTTTATTAAGGGTGGTGGTGCGGCGAGTAAAAAATAAAACAAGCCCAAAATAAGAGTAAAAAGTGTATGCAGGGGTGTGGGATTAGTAATTGTGGAGGTGCGCGAGAAAGTGAATATGCAGCGAGGCCCAATAAGCAAAAAAAAAAGGCGGGAGTGCAAGGTCGCAAAAAAGGGGGGTGCACGAAGAATAATAAAAAAGAACGTGGAGGTGTATGAGATAAAAAAAGGGAGTGCATATGGTAATGGAGGGGGTGCGAAGAATACGGATGGAGGTGTGCAGAGTAAAAACTGAAATAGAGTAAAGATGCTGAAAGGGTACAAACGGTAAAACAACACAAAGAGGGGGTGCAGATATTAAGGTGGGAGGTGCACGGAGCAAAAGTGGGGCTGGGACACGTGAGACGAATGTGATTAACCTAAACCTAGTAGCTCCTGAAACAAGAGGCAAGCCTCCTCTCTCTCTCTCTCGACACCCAGGGCCCCTCCTCCCCTTCTCGCGAGCAGCCGCCGCACCCGTCGAACCTCCGCCTAGCCGCACCTCTGGAGCTCGCCGCCGCTCAACCAGAGGCCATTGCCGGCGCCACTGCGATGCTCTTGACCGAGACCGCCACCGACGCGGACGACGAACTCGCTGTTTCTTCTCGCGAGACAGACCACTTCTTCCAGCTCCAACGTCTCGACCTCGCAAGCTTCCGGTCCGTCGGAGCCACCGGCGACGGCGCCAATCGCTACCAGAAGCGTCGCCGGCCTCCGCTGCATCCTAAACGTCTCTCGTTCTTCTTCTCGCATGAACCACGCCAAGTCTGGAACCCACACCGCGAGCCTCGCTGTCGTACCCCCCAACCGCGACTGAAACCGCCGCTGCTTAGTCCGTTCGAAGTTCGACTCGCCGGCGGCGAGGCCGCCGGCGCGGGTTTCTCTCCTCTCCAGGAATATTTGGCACTGGAATGGGGGTTCTGGAATGGTTTGAATGGAGACCTTTTTTGTTCTTTGATTGAATGATAAAGATGATAACAAATGGAAGAGTGCGGGGTGGAAGAGTGCGTGACGGTGATGGTGATTTTGGGAAGGATTGTTGTTTGTGTTGAGTGCGGCGAGATGAGGATGTGAAAAAAAAAATAACAGATGGTGGAAGATTGCGTGTCGGAGATGACGATTTTTGCACCCAAAGGCGTATAGGATACGAAGAGTATATGACTTTTTTTTGCGTGAAGGTTTCCCTGCGGAAATGTGAGTACGATGGAGGTTCCGAATGAAAGGAGAAACGGGTGGGGATGGAAGCCTAATGGTGGTGGTTCTCTGTTTTAATTATTTGGTGCACAGGTTGGATGAATAGAAGATAAGGAAGATTATGATGGCTATGATGAAGCATATTTCGTTTTCCAGACTCAAACAACAACAAAGAGCACAACATATTTGACTCATAGAGATAAAACCCAACATACTCAGATCATGCATATTCACATAGAAACATTGAGGACGAAACATACCAATATATCAAGTCCAACACACGAACACATTATGCTCACACAAACGTCATTTGTTCCAGATTGGGTGCTTACCTCTTGCAGCTGCTTATCCCAATTTTGCTTTCTTCTCTGTGTAAACTTGTGAAAATTTTTTTTTCTTCCATTCGTCTCCCTTTTTTTTTCTTTGTTGCTCTGAATTGGCATTGATATCAATTGTGAAACTGTATTTTTCTGTTCTTTTCTGATGCCCCCTTTTCTTGTGTGTAGGTGGTGACCAATGTTTTTAGAAGGAGTGGAGATGGAAGCCTAATGGTGATGGCGGTGATTTTGGAGGGACGGTGGTTTTACGAATGGGAGAGATCAAAGTTGAATGTGAAGCTCATGATTTATGGCTATGGATGGGTGATGAGTCTGTGAA
>Ga0214543_1008421_pt1 | contig 16878 bp, 12 predicted proteins | sample CNSS2metaG_FD_160094 | JGI IMG/M metagenome (GOLD analysis project Ga0214543, IMG submission 160094) | Root nodule microbial communities from cowpea collected in UCLA plant growth center, Los Angeles, California, USA - CNSS2 | ecosystem: Host-associated > Plants > Roots > Nodule | place: USA... | reverse complement strand
ACCTATAAATAGGACTCGTCCTATCAGTAATGAGACACACATAAAAACAGAAGTTGCTCCCTACTCTCTCATTCTCTATTCTTCCTCTCCTTTGTCTCTCTTATTACCTTTATTTTATAACAAATTTATAATTTTAAACACTAATTTATTAAGTAGTAAAATAATTCAAAAGGAATTTATGCAATTTCACTTAAAATGAAGATAGAGACATCTATACCTATATATTTATATACTTATATATGATGAGATACCTCTTTTTTGTATATTTTTGTATAGATTATTTTTATTTTTAGTTTCTTTTATAATATAATTATTAACTGATTTAAAAAAAAAAATTAACTAAATTTTTTATAAGTAACTACTATTTTGAAATAGTTTGTATAAAATTGTCACATATTTCTTTTTTTTCAGTTTTTTATTATATTTGTAGTTTTTACTATTTTTGATATTTTCATTATCTTTTTCTTATGTATTAACTTAATACATTTACATATATTATTAATTTATAATACATTAAAAAATATTTAAAAACTACTACACAGTACAATAGCTCTTTTGTTTATGCTAATTACAAATAATATAAAACAATTGGATATTGTTATTTTTTATGATATATCAGTACCTCCTACATTAAGAAATTATTATTGGAATAATGATATGTTAACAAAATTATACCAACATCCTATAATAATTTTTATTCATTTTTTAATTTATATTTTAATAATTAATTTAATATTTTATTATTGTTAGAGCAGTTAAATAGTTATAACACCACGGTCGTCAAAATGTAATTTTTTTTGAAATTGAAATATATACATAATAGGTTTACGAAATTAAGTCTTGAAATTCTATTAACATCAATTTCTTGTATAATTAGAAATAAAAACAATATATTATATTACATCTATCAATAAAAATAAAAATTTATGAGACATTCACTGACAAATAAGATAAGATCATAAAGTGAATATATATATATATATATATATATATATATATATATATATATATATATATATATATATATATATTTATATATATATATAAAAGTAAATGAGATCGTTAAAAACAATAGTATTATGAATTTAAAATGATTTATGTTAAATGATCAAATTATTTTTATCAAGTTTTTGAATTTTTGAATTGTGTATTTAAGCATTATATTTTACCATAAATTATTTGATACAAACATTTAAATATGTGCAACAAAATGATGATAGAATGTCAATTTGTTTATTTAATTACAAAACAAACTGCTGCACACTGCACTGAAGCACACGGCAGCTTTTGAATTTAATTACTCCGAAGTTAAATGGTCAATCTTGGCGACCTATTATGAGTTTAAGTACGGTGTTAAAGTAAATTAATTTGACATTATCACGGATTAAATTAAAAAAAGTTAATTTATTCTGATTTAATTTTTTGTGAATAAAATATTTTACAATCCGGTCTAATCTATTATGTGTTAGTAGATTAACTCACTTATGAATATTTCTTTTTTATAATTTCTTTTATATATTTATTGCATTATAACTTTACAAATAAATTAATTCAATTTTCAAACTATTTAAATATTATTGAACAACATTCTATCATTTCAAAATATGAAATTGTGTATTTATATAATTAGAAACAATAAATAACTATAATAAAAAAAATTAAAAATTAAAAAAAAATTTGATGAGTTAAGTGAGTCAATCCATCTTTAATCCGGTTCAAACTTATTTAACCCGTAAATTAAGCAAGTCGAGTTCAATTCAACATATTCTAAAAAAGTTAAATTTTTCTCGACCCAATTTAATTCAAACCCATAATAAGTCAAATTTACTTGACTCAGCGTTTAGAACCTATTTTAGCATTTCTTAATAGTTTGTTTATGCAACTGATTCTTATACCGGAATTGATCCTCCCATAAAATAGAGTTACTATGATTAGAAATAGTGCTTCATTTTTAAGCGAACCAATTCAGTAAAAACTGGTTAATTAGATGTAAAATAGAAATTCATAAAGTAGACTTATCATTTAGTACTTACTTGACCTACTCAAATAAAATGAACGAACCCGAATGATCAAAATCAATCGTATCAAGTCTCTTCAAACATGAAGCCAAATGGTGGTCAACAAAAATTAGTTGAGGTGTTAACTTGTGATCTAGGTTTCAATAATGCATGCATATGGTGCTATAGTGCTACTCACATTATAGATTGTTATAAAATATCATCATCTCAAGTTGCCCTTGTAATCACACAATGGATAGAGAAAGTTGATTCTTAACATTAATGTTTTCTAATTAATATGTGCCTTCTTACCGAGGAAATCTACATTATTCTGGTAATTACTTTAAGAGGAGAAAGGACTCACCTCATATCCTTTCAATCATGCATCATTCTCACTTTTTTTTTTTATCCGGATCATGCTAAGCACACTCTTTTAAGATATAATGAAAGAGTATTGGATTTTGTAAAAGTTGAAATATTAAATGAATTTTGACCTGAATAATCATTAGTGTATTTTTACTTTATTTAAAAGATAAAAATATTTTTCAGTGTTATAAATTTATAATTGATAATTTTTGGTTACACAAAAAAAATTAAAAAATAATTAAATAATAACATAACTTATATTTTAATGTTGTTAAAAATTAAAATATAATTAAATGTAAAAAAAATTAAATTAACAGAAAATAAAATATATTTTTTTAATAAAAGATAATTAACATAATATTTTTTGTATTATAAAACAAACAATATTTAATTTTTGTTAACTTTTTATGTTTAATTATATTTTAATTTTTAGCAATATTAAAATATAGTTATATTATTATTTTTTAACTTTTTTATCAAATAAATTATCAATTACAGATAAGGATGTCAAGGGGATGAGTAGGGTACGAATAATAGCTCCTCCTTATCCTATCTGCTGGATAAATATTCGTCCAATACATATATTCATATCCGTGCGGTTATCCGTTATGCGGGTACCCGTATATTTTTTTTAATATCTACGAATATCCATATGTACCCGTGGATATTTACAAAAAAAAAATTAATATTTAACATTATATTTTAACAATAAATTCAAATAAAAATACAATGCATAACATTTATAAATTTCAAACAAAGTACAAATAATTTATGTAAATAGTGTTGACTGACAATTTACAAAGAAATAGAGATTTTTTAAGACTAATTGATAAAAAATAACTCATTTAAATTCAATATGTTAATGTTTTAATCATGTTTTTTTAATTCTTTTAATTTAAATTAAAATATAGCGAATATGGGTACCTACGGATACAGATATTATGATACTTGTACTTGTCCCGTTAACATGCGGGTATAAATGATATTCGTACCTGTTACCAGCGGATATCCATTTACAATATCAATTTTTTACTCATTACGGATTTTATCCAGAGATATTTACGAATATAATTTTTTTTACATCTCTAAATATATATATATATATATATATAATATTTATGAATATTTTTATCTTCTAAATAAAATAAAAATACATTAATAATTACAAATTATAATTTATTTAATATTATAATTATTTATACTTTTACGAAATTTAAAATTCATTAATTATACTTTAAAAAGTTTCAGACACCGACTAGCATTTTTGTTTGTTATCATTATTGTAGGTAGAGTCAACACGAGTATGAGAGAAGACCCCTCCCAAATTCCTAATTGCATTCGAAAGCCGTCAAACCTTTTACTTTTTGACCAAACATTAATTACAAGAGATGTCCCATTGCATATATAAGATATTTTTTTTCTTTTGGATAAATACAGAGTATCTTTCATTCATGAGGCAGAGATTTATTTCTCAAAATAACAATATTTATTTGTTTTTACTCCATATCATATTAACGTGTCATGAGTGAAGAAACGATACAAATATATTTCGCCGATTACACTTTCAAAAATAATTATTAAATCATTGTACTTCTTTTTCGAGTTTTTTTTGACAAAAATATATTTATTATTATAAATGTATTCAAATATGTGGAATAAAGTGAAATGTCTAAAGCTCAATCAGTTATTTCTAAAGATATAATTTTTATCGATAAGTTTTCGGGACAAGAAAATCTTTAAACAATAAAATTTATAATAATAAAAAATAATTAGTTATTATAATAACTAATTTAAATATTAATTTATAAATAAAAAATGATGATTAAAATAATTTTAAAAAATTATAATTAATTTGATAAGTAAAATAATTTTTATTTTAATTTAGTCACTAACATTAATTATTAAAAATTTTATTAACAAAAAAATTGTTTTTAATTAAAAATTTGATCTCAAAATTAATTTATAGAATTTATCACTCAAAGTTTTCTTTTAGTGTTTAAAGTTATTAGTTTGAGAGTTGCTGCATAATTTTTTATACTATAATATCACAAAATCTACGATCCATTTATTATAAAATAATTCTGTGATGGACCGAATTTTATAAATTCTAGAATACATTATACAAGGGAGTGACGGTTAAAAAAAACATATTAAAAAATTCTGGTAAATGTAATAATAGTCAGAGATTAGTCTTTATTTCTATTTTTATAAGGTCCAACTTTTTCCTAATATTTTAAGGGCTACCTTAAAAATTGTTAGGCCTAAAAGTTGGTCTAAAGGATAAAACTCATTCTTAAGTCTGTCCTAACTCACACTTTTTACTTCTTTCAGAGAATCTTGAACTACAATCGTCAACCCCTCTGTTAGGGTTTGTTTCCTCACCATTGTCAAGTTCGTTCGAGCTCTTTCCTACTCAACGTAAGTTACCCTTCGTCTCGTACCATCCCTCCCTGGTTATGTTTTCGTATTTTCCCAGTTAGGGTTCTGTAGGGAGCTCATCTTATGTTTTATTCCACTGTTTTTCCTAGGGGTGGGCAAAAAATCTAATTCTATTGATCCAATCCACTTTTGCTCCAATCCAATCCATTTATAATCCATTTTATTAAAAATCCAATCCATTTAAAATCCATTTAATGGATCTGGATTTTAATCTAATCTACATTTTATATATTTTATGGATTGGATATCCATTTTATAAATCAAGATTTTTAAATATGGATAATCTAAAAAATCCAATCCAAATTTTCAATTTAAATTTTTAGTTGGGTTAGACTAAAGGTTGAGATGGAGTATGCTAAATTCAGACATGGACAGGCCTTGCTCGACGACCTATACGAATCGGGCAAGCCCGACAACCATAAGAGGTTGGATAGGCCTAAAGATATGAACCGGCTAGGCGGGCCGACAAATCGAACGAGTCAATCGAGCCCAACGATTCAAAAAATTCAAGTGAGCCCGATGATCCGAACGGGACAGGCGGGCCCAATGACCAGATGAGCCAGGTGGGCCCGAAGACCCGAATGGGTCAAGCGGGCTCGAAGAACCAAACGGATCAGGTAGGCCCAAAGACCCGAACAGGTCAGGCGGGCCCGATGACCCGAACGAGTCAGGCGGACTCAAAGAATCGAACGGGTAAGGCGGGCCCGAAGACCTGAACGGGTCAGGCGGACCCGAAGACTCGAAAGGACCAGGCAAGACCAATGACGAAAACAGGTCAGGCAGCCCAAAGACCCGAACGAGTCAGGCAAGCCCAAAGACCTGGACGAACCCAACGGGCTCGAAGACCCGGATGGGGCGGATGACCTGGACGGGTCCGGCGACCCAGACGGGCCAAACGACCCGGACAGGTCTGACGACCTACATGGGCCTTACGACCCGAATGGGCACAACGACGAACGAGTCGGACGACCCGGATGGGCCCGATGATCCAGGCAGACCTGACGACTCGGACGGGCCCAACGACCCAAACGAGCCTAACGACTTACACAGGCCTTACAACCTAGATGGCACGATTACACGAACGAGCGCATCGACCCGGACGTGCTCTACAACCCATACGGGCTCGACGTCTTGGACGAGCCCTACGACCCGGACAGGCCCGACGACCTGAACTGGCCTGACGACCCGGACATGCCCGACGACCTGGATGGGCTCGACGACCCTGACGAGCCTGACGACTCAAACGTGCATGACTACCCGATTGGGCCCGACTGTTTGGACGGGTTCGTCCGGGTCGTCTGGTCCGTCCGAGTCATCGGGCCCATTCGGGTCATCCAACCTGTTCGCGTTGTCGAGCCTGTTAGTGTTGTCGGGCCCGTCCGGGTTGTCTGGCCCGTCCAGGTCATCGAGCTCGTTTGGGTTGTCCGGCCCGTTTGGGTCGTCCTCGTCATTGGGCCCGTCCAGGTCGTCAGGCCCATCCGGGGCATCCAGGCCTTAATGATTCAAGTTTTAAAAAATTCAATTTAAATTTCTTTTATAAAAAAATGGATTATGGATTTTGAACTCTATCCAAATATTTGGATTGGATTTAAATCTTGATCCAAATATTTGGATATGGATTTTTAAAAAATCCAAACTACTTTTGCTAAAAAAATGGATTTTGGTCAAAAATTTAATCCAATTATTTAGATCTAAAATGGATGTGGATTGGATTTATTAAAAATCCAATCCATGCCCACCCCTAGTTTCCTAAATTATTCCGGAGCTGATGTGCTCACTCTTGTGGTGTCGAGGTCCCCTGCTAAACCCTTTTCAGTTAAGGGAAGCTAGAACCCTCATGTTTGTTGGTGTGATTATGGTTGTTTTGCGTTTGTTTCATGATTGGTTGAGTTGTATGCTGCTGTGGATGTATGAGCTGGTTAGCATTTTTGTTTGGGTATGAAATATGAATGTGGTAGGGAGAAAAAGTGGCGAGGTTCGACACACTCGCCCAAGCGAGCCTGTCTCGCCTAGGCGAGACTTGCAGGAACAGATCAAAGCTGCACTCGAGCTCTCGCTCAGGCGGAAGCCCTTGTTTTGAGCGAGACACTATCTCGCTCAGGCGAGAGACGCTCGCTTAAGCGAGGACGCGTGAGAGCTCTGGGAATGTTGCTCCTGTTTTAGCCCAAGTGAGGAACCTCACCTTTGGGTGAGGGGTTGTCTCGCTCAGGCGAGGAGGGCTCCCCTAAGCGAGCCATGCGAAAGCCTCCCCATGCCCTATCGTGATCTCGCCTAAGCGAGGGTCCACCGCCTAAGTGAGGGCACTCCTCTCGCCTGAGCGGGGACTCTTGGCTTGAGCGAAATCTGCGACGAGTTGTGTTGTTTCCTTCACTTGGCTAAATGAAATGTTTGATTTATGATGTACCCTATATAATGTATGAGACTTGCGAAATGAAATGCATGAGATAAGTTGTGGTTATAAATTGGATTGATATGATTTCATGATCTCGACATGTGAAACACATGAGATGGTTGGTGTTAAAGTGGCATGGTATTGGCATGAGATGAAATTCCACAACTATGGTTTGAGAGTAATGAAAGGGTATGGAACCACTGGGAAAGAAATGAAAGAGGTGAATTATAAAGAGTTGATATGTGATGTATATGTATATGTGTGATAAACCTTTCTTGATTGGTCTGGTATGCTTGGTCTGTGTCAGTGCATAATTCCTTGAAAATCTCTAGGTGGGATTTCAGGGTCGTGCTTCAGTGGTCGGGACGTAATTCCATGGCCCCTGTTAGTGGGTGTCCATGGTGGTGCCCCATCTATATAACTTGGTAAGGATTCAAGGTAAGGATTGCATCCTGACACTCTAAGGAGTCAGTTACTCTCACTTAGAGCAGACTGACTCTTGTGGTGAGAGTAGTAGGAGGCCTGAAACTCATTAAGGGATAACCTTGTGTGTGATGGAATTGATTCATTATAACACTTGTAACACATAGCTCGGGGGTGAGCAGAGGTATCCACCACAAGTGCAAGCATCCGCTAAATTCGACCAGGTTATATGTATATAATAATAATTATTAAATCAATAATAATACTAAGACAATATATATAAAATAATGAATTTTAATCAAAGATCAACAATTATAATAACAATAATAAATAAAAGATAAAAGGTAAGGAGTAGAAATATCCTGGGTTGAGGCATGCATAGCGCTATCCTTAGAGAGAAAACGTCCCTACTGCACAGGGCTAAACAAATACACACTCATATGTGTTTCAAATCATATGCGTTTCTCCCCCAAGATACAACAACCCGTCAGATCGATCGAGTGCAGCGAAGGATCTCCGAACCTTATGAACACCATTGTCTTAAAGATAATATAGAGAAGAAAAGAATAACACTTTTAAGAAAGACTCTAGTGTTTGTTTTCTCTATTGTTGTTGATGTACTCTTGTTGTCTTTCCCCATGCACCTATGTGGTATTTATAGGTAGAAAAAATGAGACAAAGAAGTAAATAGTAATAAGAATATAGTCGTTAGCCATAAATGACATTAACCCATAAATAAAGGTCTATAAAAACATAAGTAACAATAGAATTTTTATTTTAATTATTTATTTTTTAAATTATATTAAAATATTTCTAACATCTGGATTAGTCGAGTCGAGTCTTAGTGTATTGATTGGAAGGTCATAACATGTTTGGATGATATATGTATATTGGAATGTGAAGGCATATCTGATTGCATGATAAAATCTTTTTGGCTCTACCTTACCCTTTGCTTGTTTGATTGTCTTGTATGTGATTCTTCTCTTTTGCGATGATCATCAATTTATTGATGTGAGCAGAGGCGAGAGGTTCTCGCAGTCAACAGGGAAATAGTGATTCCGCTGCGTAGCCCGCCTAGGCTGGATCCTGTTTTGTGGATTTTCTTTTAGGGTCACGGCCCATGTAGTATCTCTACCCTTTAAATTCCAATTTATTTACTGTTGAATATTTATACCTGGTTCAGTTTGACTCCGTTACGCGTTTTGGAGATTTGTATGGAATTACTTTTGAACTCCGTGACTGTACTACGATACTATTCTAGTGTGATGCTTCCTTTATTTACATTATTAATTAAGTGGAGCGTTACAATTTTCATCTTAAGTTTACTATAATAATTAATTTATTTAATATTTTTAACGAATAAGTAAAATTAATTGTTACAAATTTTCTTCTAGTTAATATAGGGACTTGGGATCAATATGGCATGAATTTTGCACATAGACGCAGTGGCAGAAGTTCATAATAACACAGAGAGCCACTGCTCCCCATTATTTTTTTATTTTATATATATATATATATATATATATATATATTAAATTAGATTTATATATTATTATATTATTTATATTAAATTTTAGAAATTTTTTTATCTTTTTATTTATATATATTATTTATTTATATATCTTTATTATTTAAAAAATAAATTAAAATAAAATAAAACTAAATTTGATGGATATTAATTAATAAAAGATATTAAGGTTTTGTCTCTGGTCATAATATTCTATCTGAGTAAGTTATTAAGAAAATGTAAGAGTAGAAAAAAAAAAGAGGGTAAAGCAACGTATGAAATATTTAATAGAGAATGATTTTTATGACGCTACTATATCTCTTGAATCAAGATTAATATTTTATGATCTATGTATTTTAGATGTATGATTTTTCTAATATTTCTTTCAAATTAATGAAACTAATTATGATTTTAAGGATTTTTTTTATGAAATTGACATTAATCTCAATTATATTTTTTTTTTTAAATTAGTATAACTCTAAATTATGAAATTTATATATTTTTTATTTTCCGTTACGTAATGAATGAATTGAATAGCCTTGAATTTGGAATGGAAATTACAATACTCATGTTCCATGAATTCAATGAATTAGAAATATTAGAATTTTAGAAGTGTATAAATGAATTACTGTATGAAAATACTTTTAAGTATTGGAAATGAAATTTTTTTATATTTAATTAAAAATAATAATTTATATATTAAATAATCTAATTTAACACCCTAAATGTATAATTCAAATTCCACCACTGTATCTTGTGTAGATGCACGTTGATATGTGAGTAGCCTCACCCCTTATTTTCTTTTTTCAACTTGAAACCTTTATTAAGATTAGGAGGAACACTCTTTGGTCACAATTCTTCTATTAATTTATTTTAGTACTTTTATTTAAATAAAATATACATATATATTATTATTATTATTATTAATTATTATTATTAATTATTATTATTTTATGGTGTTCTGACTTAAAGTTTATTAAAATAATATTGTTAGAGTTACATATTATATTTGAGATATTATTTATTATAAAACTTAAAATTTTATCATGATTTTACCTTAAAATGACATCTCATAAGTTTAAGGAAGAAAGGTGTATTTAAATCATTATTAGTCTCGATTATTAAACTATATAAGACTATTAATTGTATCAGAATAAGCCTCCACTAGGTTAGAGTTGCATTGTATTTTTTGAAGGAATCCTACTTAGGATTTTTACGAGAAAATCATAAGTATTAAAAACTAACCTTTTTCACGTGAAACAAAAATACTAGAAAATCAATTTCCTTTTTGACTATTGATTTTTTGGTAACAAAACCACTTTCAGAAATTTCCATTGGATTTGTTTCCTAAATTTGCATAGATTGGTTTAAAGGCAATTATCAATTGGATTACTAGATAACTTAATTATCTTAATGAAGATTTCAAGTTTGAAGATCTAAGTTTTGAACATTAAGCTTTGATTGGACCTAGGCTATGATTCATGATCAAAGTCTATTTAGTCCATTCAATGATGATAGTACAATATATAAGATTGATCTTAAAGAAGACTCCTTATAAAAGGATAATTGCTTTGATCTCAAAATAGTATCATTAGGGTCAATCACCGCATTTGAGGTATTATCTACTTTGAAACTCAATTTTATCATGATTTTGTCATTAAAAAGTGTCTTAGGGGTTAAGGGAGGAAGACATATCCCCATTTCCTTTACACCTTGATTGCAAGGCACTACGACCAATTGTCCCACATTGGTTATGATTTGAAGTCAAGGATTAAATACAATTCCCTTCATTAACCCTCTGAAACACCTTTTAAGGATCAAACCGTAATGGAACTCCAAGCTTCTAAGCACGTAATACCATCAACACACTTAAGATCTTAACATTGCATTGTATGTGGGAATGGAAGAGTGATTTAAAAAATGAATCATCGTTTCCCTTTGACCTTAATTGGGGGAACACGATTTAGTTTGAGGCTACTTATACAAAAATACATATAATAAATAAAATTATTTTTAGTTTTATTTATTCTATAAAAATGAGATGATTAAATATGTTATTACTTTTTCATTACTAGTTTTTTATGTTTTTTGTCTCTATTGTCTTATACATTAGTGCAAAATTTTCATTTCAAGACTCATTTTAACAATGGTTGAGAAGTCATTATTGTAAGAAAATATGTGATAATAATTTTGTAAATAAAGTGAACTTTTCAACAAGAGTTGATCAATGATCTTCGTTAAGATAGAAAATGAAGAAAATGACAACAATTTTATTACATATTGTCGTTAAATATCGAAAACAAAGAAATAATGACAATCATTTACAAAATCATCATTTTTCTTTTATTATAACTCAAAATATGAACATTTTCTCCCACACTCATTTTTACTCTCATTTTATCTGATTTTTCTTATCACATTGCACTGCTCTGTTGTCATCGCTGATCAATCAGGTTGTCCAGTCACACCAGCCATCTGTAAGACCCGTGACATTTAAATAATTAAATGAATAATTATTTAATTAATACGGGTAGGGGAGCCTTTATGACATTTAATGAAGATTGTTATGATGTGGAAAAGTACTAGCTCATGTGGTTGAGAGTACTTTAAATGTGTGAAAGGACTTAGGTTCAAGTCTTATGTATGCCATTTATGTGTTATTTAATTGTTATTATTTTAATTATGTGCATGACCATGTTGAATGATAATAAAATCTTATAATTATAAGAATTATCATGAAACATGAATTGGTTGAGTGGTTGTGCATTAGGATGACATTGGTTTGGTTATGAGTTCAAACCTTGGTAAAACTAAAGTAAATTTTCTTTTTGCTAAAATTAGTTTTGGCATGAATGTGAAAGGGCAGAGGAAATCCTAGGCTGCCATTAGAGAGGACCTTGTGAGGAACGAAATTCCAGAGAGAAAATTGTGATTCTGGTGTGAAAAGAAGAGTTTTGTTGGAAGGAATCAAAGGGAGGGCATTGGTGCTCAAGGGAAGACTCATAATTCAAACTCTAAGCAAAGGAAATTCTAGGTTAGGGGAGTTTTTCTCGTTATTTGTATTATGGGTGAATAATGACATGATCTCTAGTATGAATTGCATGAGTATTATCTGTTTCTGCATGAACTGTTGTGTTTCTGAAAAAATTCCAAAAACCGCCTGGCGGGCTATGCATAGCCCGCCAGGCGACTCATTTGATTTTCGTGTTTCTAGGTTCCTATTAGAGGAACCGCCTGGCGGTACATACCCGACGGCCAGATAATGCATAGAATTTTTACCCAATTCTGGGTTTTTGGATGTAGGGCCTGGCGGTATTGACTGGACCGCCAAGCGACGCGAGCTAATTGGTCATTTTTTGTATTTTCTGGGTGATGGGTCGAATCTGATCGGAGGGAAAGTTAACTTACTCTCTAAAGGTTGGGTCTGATGTCAAACTGTGGGGATATTAATGTATTTTCGGGCATAGTCGAATGAAACAGTGTAAGGAGGCTCTAGGATTGATGAATTGTGAATTGTTGCTTAAGGAATCAATTAGCAGAAATTGAATTTGGGTAATTTGCTATTATCAAATGGAAAAGAGTAGTATAATTAGATTGTTAAATAATGGGAAGTGTGGGCGAAATTGTATTGAAGGAATTATTGGAGAGAAGAGTTGTGCTGGTGCTGAAAATCGAGGAAAAATTGCTCAGAACAGTATACACCGCCTAGCGGCACGGGGCTGGCAGCCAGGCGCCATATCAGAGATGTGAGGGGTGCTCTGGTTTGTGAAAAACGCTATTTTTCGTACTTTTCGTGCAACAGGAACCGCCCGGCGGTAGTACAGTCTCACCAAGCGCCACCTTCCACTTTTGGGCGCTAGGCGCTACCACTTTTTTCTGATTTGCGTAGTTTTTGTAAAATTGCATTTCCTGATTCGTTAACCGTCCGATTTAGGTGAAATTTTGACAGGTGGTCCATAACATATGGTTCGTCATTTTGAACGGTGGAGATTTGATTTGGAGGTCAGTAGCTAGAGATATACGTTACTCAATATTTCTGATTTTGGAGTCTTTAAAATGCATGAATAACCTCTAGATAATTACTAGTAAATTCTAATGAAGCATGATTGGGTTATGTGGTAGGTCTCTATTAATTTGATTGTTCCTTTGGATTAGTCACATGTGGAGAATTGGTTATTGGTGAATGCATGTGTGACGATACTAATTTGCATTGGTGTTAGGATCATGTGCTTAAATGGTTAGAATGTTGCTACTTATACTTGTTTGAGCATGCGTTATTCATAAGTTAGAATTGAATGCTAGCATGGGTTTAAAGGGGAAGAATATATATGAAATGTGAATGGATTGATTTTACTTTGTTCTGGGTGCTTAAAAAAACTAGTACTACGCAAGTACTGGTGTAGTGCCTGGCAGTGGTGTTTGACCGCCAGGCGATGGCTACAAAATAGTAGAGAATTGAAGCGTGTTGTGCCTGACGATAAGGGTTGTCTCGCTAGGCGATACTTGCGGAAACAGTAGCATCAGAGGCGCTTGGCGGCACGTGTCCCCTGCTAGGCAGTCTAGAAGCCTTATGCGCCTGGCGATTCGTGTGGAGCGCCATGCGATTTTTGATGAAGCAAACATTGTGTTTTTTTTGCTTTGGATGTGCGTGGTCTATGAGACTTTGGGCGATATCTCAAAGGTCAGATGCTGGAGTATTCCTGGAGTTGTGGCTCAGGATGGAGGGTAATACGAGCATTCTTTGGGTTGTGGCTTGGAATAGCGAGTGTTCTCGCATGTGTTCTACAAGTGGTGGCTTGTCGGTTGTACAACAACGATAGCTTGAGATTATCAACCAAAGACATAGAACATGGATTACATGGTGGTGGCCATGTGATATGAGATCAAAGGATGAGGATCCTTAGTTTTTGTGTGTTTTGTTATATAAATTGATGCATATGTTTTATTTTGTTAGCTCACCCTATTTGCTTGTGTTTGGCGATGATCGTGTACGTAGTACACGGGAGTAGATGATATTGCAGGTGGATCTGGTGAGGCCTAGAGACGGAGTGGGGCTAGTTTTGGGAGAATATTTTATTAGAATTTTTATGAAGTTTTTTTATGCTTTCAAATAAATTCTAATTATGAATATTCTAGACTTGTGGATAATTACAATCTTATTTATACTTATGAATTTTGGTTTATTGTGAAAGTAATAAAAGTTTTTAATTTTCCCGCGTTTTGGAAATATCAGTTATAATAAATTATTATTTACTTCTTTATTTTATTATTTAAATCCGTAATATCCGGTCGGAATGTTACACCATCCACTCTACTTTGTTATGAAATCATGTCATCCTACCATAAAGAGTCACACCTCTTCGTTTGGTTGATCATGTCTTTGTCTCCTCCTCGTTGCTTATGGTGTTGACAATCGTATTGTTGGTTTCACATTATGAATAAGTTTTTTAATTTGTATTTATTTTTGCTATATTATTATTATTATTAGTTAATTATATATGATTTAAGAAGAAATTATATTTTGTTTATTAATTTAGAATATATTGTGAAATATATATATATATATATATATATATATATATATATATATATATTTTTATATATGTTTTTTTTTTAATTATATATATTTTAAAAAAAAATTATATTTTTTTTATTTATATATAATATATATTTAAATATATATATATATATATATATATATATATATATATATATATATTATTGAACATGTTGGTATTAGGTCTAAAAGTGTTCAAGCCCCGAAAAATATTGTTAGCTTGTGGAGAGTTATTGTTTTAAGCATTAAGTTACCCCTTATTTTAAACTTATTCATTATTCTTATTTTCTCGTTTGAGGTTTAATATACTAATTTTCCTAGTATTCCTCCAATTTCAAAAGTGTTTCTATGTTAGGCTAAACTTTATATAAAAACAAGTGAAGATTGTACCGGCAACAATTGTATAGAATTTTGCATTGTTCGATTAGACAATTTGTAAAAAGTAATTACTTTTTATTAATTGATTAATACATAACTTATAATCAACATTTCATATATTTTTACTTAATTTTGATTCATTTTATTTTGTGTTGATCTTTAGGTGCATATTTGATTGTGGAGATTCAATGTTATCACTTTATTTTGTGTCACCTGAAGACTAATGTGAAATGTTGTTGAAATTTCATGAAATATAAGGGATTATGATTAAAATTTATGTACTATTTAACTATAATAAATGTCGAATAGGATAACGTCATACCATTGGGAAAAAAAATGTGAAATTTACATACATCATACAAAACATAATCCAATGACACAAAAACATAACATAGTCCAAGTTAGATTAGTTTAGCACATATAAGTGATTCTTTCGAGAGAATGTTATAAGAACTTATACAATTTGCACAACATATGTCAATAATAGTGACAATTGAGTAAGGATAAGGTGTCCTTGTGTGAATTGTTTAAATGAGAGGACATTACATGTTTTAGAAGTTAGAGAACATGATTTATGACAAATTATACAACATAAACATGGCATGATAAATTGTTACACTACCCAAGTGTATACCAAATTGACGGGTTTGTTGATTCGATAATGGATGATAGATTACAAAATATGATCCATGATATTGGAGCATAATGTGTTGTTGAAGCAGTGTATGGAAATATGTGTATTGATGATGCAAAGATTCCACTATATCATGATTCAACTAACTTCACAAGATTATCAACAGTGTTAAGATCGATGAATTTGAAGGAAATGAATGAATGGATCCATAAAAAGCTTCCCAAAATTGCTTCAATTGTTGAAGGAAATGGTTCTAAAAGGAATACACTACCTACATGAAATTATGAGGTAAAGGAGATACTTTGTCCAATGGGTATGAAATATAAAAAGAAATATTAATGTCTTAATGATTGTATTTTATTAGAAAAGAGTTTAAACAGTGAAGATGTCCCAAGGGTGGATTGTCACATTACAAGATTAAAGATGGTCAACAAGAGAATGATGATGAGGTCACAAAGGATGATCTTCTTGCCAATGCAATTTGGTATCTTTCAATAATTTCAAGGGTTAATTATGTGTTTGTGAATCCAAATGATGCTAAAAACTTTATATGACCCTAGCGAAAACACAAGCATTGTCGCGCCTGTGGATTCGCATTTTTTATTTTTTATAGAAATTTGAGTTAAGATCATAATATTTACTTTCATAGTATATAATTAATTTTTAAAATATTTCTTAGATAAAATAACTATTAAAAGCAAAAAAGGTTTTTAGAATAACAGCTAAATGTAAACTATTTATAAAGTAATTATTTCTTAAAATAATAAGTAAAATTGGAAAAATAAAATATGTACACAAAAGAGGTTTTTAAAATAATTGTTACAAAAGAAGTTTTTAAAATAACGGTTGAAGGTAAACTATTTATAAAATAATTAATTTTTAAAATAATAATTAAGGATAAAACTGGAAAAACAAAATATGGACATAAAAGAGGGAATCTGCCTTATATATTGTTATACATATATAGATGTTAGGAAATGTGATAGAGATTAAATGGTTCTTGTTTATCATTTTATTAAGTAAAGTATTATCTATAACTATATATAAAGGGGATTCCTTCTTTTGTGTCCACATTTCATAATTCCAACTTTACCCTTTATAATTTAATTATTTATTAAATTTTTAAAAATTAACGGTTACTTTTACAAGTTTTTATAAAATTATTTACTTATCTCCTTTTTCTTT
>Ga0214543_1008420_pt1 | contig 16878 bp, 19 predicted proteins | sample CNSS2metaG_FD_160094 | JGI IMG/M metagenome (GOLD analysis project Ga0214543, IMG submission 160094) | Root nodule microbial communities from cowpea collected in UCLA plant growth center, Los Angeles, California, USA - CNSS2 | ecosystem: Host-associated > Plants > Roots > Nodule | place: USA... | reverse complement strand
CCCAGTTGAAAATTTCGGGTATTACCCATACCCATACCCATACCCAGTCAAAGCGGGGATTCCCCGTCAAAACGGGGACGGGTTCGGGTGATACCCACGGGCACGGGTTTATTTGCCATCTCTAGTCACTACTCCCTAATGTAGGATGCCCCTCACCCTTGTCCACCAAGCTTGGGTAAAACTTTGACCACCCATGGTAACCTCATTCTAGGCAGTACTCTTGGGTCAACCATGAGTGTTGACTTTTGTTGACCCAAATTGACCAAAAACCATTCACTACTTGGCCATAAAAGATTAACTTAATTGATAATTCTGATAATTTGATATTGAGCTTGCGAGATAAAACTGTCTTAAAAGGTGACTTTTAGTTGCATAAATTATTTTTGGATATTGTAATGTTTGTTGATGGAACTAAAGTTAAGTTTTGGTTATTCAAATTGTGAAAATAAATTGTTCCAAACTAAAAAATAAGGTCAAAATTAATAAATTCTGGAAATAAATGTACAAAGAGCTAAATGTCCCCTTAATTTACTATTTTACACACTCCTTTTCCAACTAGGCCACCCATAAAGTTATTTTGCACCCCCTAATTTACTAAATTCAACCCCTCCTACCACTCACAAACCAGCTCCAATCAAAAGATGCCATGTGGCACAATCCTTGCACTCACAAACTAAAAAACCATTGCATGCCACATGTCCATCTTCATTCTCCAATCTCTCTCGTATCAACCAATCACGTTGGCAACCACCATGATTCCATCCCTGTATTAAAACCTCGCCGCCACTAGCTCCTCTATGCAAGCATCACCAGATGTAGGTTCAACGAAGATGCAAAACCATCAATAGTTTTGCGATGCACCTATAGAGAAAAACCAAACCAATACAACGCTACTAGACTTGTTCAAACTCCTTCGCAATGGCGCCCAATTTGATAACACTATCGTGAAATGATCAAATTATAATACTACTTATCTGTAACAACTTCAGTATGGTTAAGAAAGTATTCAACAAAATAGAAAGGGTAAAGTCAACCCTAAGTCGTCTCCCAACGAACATGAAATTGATTTCTAACAAATTATTTCTTATAAAAACTATACAAAAAGGGTTAGTTAAATAAAATAATAATTGAAAGAAAGAAATAAAATTGGAAAAAGATATAAAAAAAAAGGTTCATTCCATTGCTTTTTCAAAATAGGATTCATCATTGATTTTCTAAAGATTATTGTTATTGATTTCCTATTTAAGATTTCAAATTAATCAATGTAACTTCTCAATTAATTTGTTAGTGATCTCACTTTTAACTAAAGTAGCTTCTAAATCAAAAGCAAGAACTTTATAGAATAATTATAGTAAATTTAGCCAAAGTAACCTCTCAATTAAATATTGATATGCCTAATCATGTCTATTCTTTTACCTCTTATATTTAATACAAAGTTAATTAACCAAAGTACATTCTTGATTAATTCTTGTTAAAGTTTTCAACTTTAATCAAAGCACATTCTTAATCATTGGCAAAAATCTATTCAATCACAAGAAAGTTTCTAAATTTAATCAAAGTATATTCTCAACTAAAATTAAAAACCCTGTAACTCATATGAGTGATATGTTATGTAGATTTAACACGACACTAACTTGCTATAGTGTAAAAATCATTGATTTTACTTGATTAAAAGGGAAAAGATAGAAAAATATAAATCATAACAATAATCAAAAGAACAAACCAATTATTGCATTCTAACCTCAAAATCCATAATGAGATTACAGTGTAGTCAACCTATTTTCTTTATCATTGTTTTTATATCTTTATATCTTTTTCTAATTTTATTCTTTCTTTCATTTATTATTTTATTTGACTAGCCTCTTTTGTATTGTTTCTGTAAGAACTAATTTATTAGGAATCAATATCGTGTTCATTGGGAGACGACTTAGGGTTGACTTTACCCTTTATATTTTGTTGAATACTTTCTTAACAATACTAAAGTTGTTACAGATAAGTAGTATTAATTTCATCGCTTCACGACAACGTTATCACCAAGGGACAAAACAAGTGTTATTAGATGCTCCAAATGTAAGGGCTATGGGCATAAAAAAGCCAATGTCCTAATTGGAATGCAAGTTTCATGACTAATGAAGACTTGAAGACCTACATTATATACTTGAAAGAGGAGGAAGGAAGGAAGGAGGACATTGCAAAAACTAGAGGTGTTGAAAAGAAAAAAATGAGAGCAAATAGTATAAAGAGAGCAAAAAGAAAGAGAAACACTAAGAGAAAAAGAAGAAATAGAAAGGAGAGAAAAGAGAGGAGAAAGCAAAGAGGATATGAAAAAACTAGAGGTGTTGAACAAAAAAATACCAAAGAAAAAGGTAAAGAGCAAACATGAAATGAAAACCCTAAAAGAAAAGAGAGAAAAAGAATAAGAGGAAAGGAAGGAGAAAGGAGAAAGAAAAGATAGCAGGAGAGAAATATAACGCTTCACGACAACGTATCACCAAGGGACAAAACAAGTGCTATTAGATGCTCCAAATGTAAGGGTTACGGGCATAAAACTCACTAATGTCATAATTGGAATGCAAGTTCCATGACTAATGACGACTTCTAGACCTATATTATATACTTGAAAGAGGAGGAAGGAAAGACATTGCAAAACTATAGGTGTTGAAAAGAGAAAAACGAGAGCAAATAACACAAAGAGAGCAAAAAGAGAGAGAAACACTTAGAGAAAAAGAAGAAATAGAAAGGAGAGAAAGAGAGGAGAAAGCAAAGAAGATATGGAAAAAACTCGAGGTGTACAAAAGCATGAAGTGTACAAAAGTGACATGTTTGACCTTAGAGTTGACTTTTGCCATTTGGACCCCAAATCAAGAGCCAACCATTTGGAGTACTTTAGGACACTAAATGTAACTGGTTTGGGCCTTAGGATTGCCAAAAATCTGAGAAGGGGCTATACATTGGCAAAGCATGTGGCTTGTTTGACCTTAGAGTTGACATTTGTTATTTGGACCCCAAATCAAGAGCCAACCATTTGGAGCACTTTAGGACACCAAATTTGACTATTTTAGGCCTTGGGATTGCCAAATATATGAGAGGGGGCTGCACATTGGCAAAGCATAAAGTGTGCAAAAGTGGCGTGTTTGACCTTAGAGTTCACTTTTGCCATTTGGACCCCAAATCAAGAGCCAACCATTTGGAGCACTTTAGGACACTAAATGTGACTAGTTTGGACCTTCGGATTGCCAAAAATCTGAGAGGGAGCTACACTTTGAAGTTTGGACTCATTTGGTGAGAGGTGGCTCAGTGTACGATAGGTTTTAAGGTAGCTTTGGTTTGGTGGCAAAGAGGGGAAGACCCAACAGTCTCCCACAGAGGATACAGGTTTCTTGGACCATTCTTAGACCAGATTTTGATAGCACCACACCACCTCATGCATCAGACCCGAAATTCCCTAAAAAATCATCCATTTTCACTCCATTTTTTCCTTTGGAAGCTTGGATAGCTCAAGCCTTGGTGAGAGGAAGGTTGGGACAACTCCTTGTACTCATTTTTCGTATTGTAATCTAGATTTGAGCTTCAATGAATGAAAAATTCAGTATTGTTCATTTGGTCTATGGTTTCATAATGTTCATCATTTTCTACTAAACCACCACATTAGCTACCACTTTTTGAGCTTGATCTCCATCCTACCTTACTAAATCTAGGTTCTAGAACCAGGCCTATGAATTGGTGTGTCCAAAAGACCTATATACATCATTGTTTCAGAGTAGACAAGATGAATGGGTTGGATTCAAGACCAATGGTAGTAGCCAAGCTTATTTCATTCATATTTCTCCACTTCATTGCATTCTTGCTACAATTTCGAGTTTTTTTTCATTCCACCACTTCACACACATCACTTTTAAGTTTCTTTAACTTTTTGCAAGTTTAATTTTGAGTTTCCATCATAAAATCACAAAAATCTCAATTCTGCACCCTTTTCATGTTCACACACACACACCATAGTTACTATTCCATTAAATTTCTCACTCATTTCTTAATCATTTTGAGTTTTTTAAATTCATGCAGTCTCCTGGGATGATTTCCAAGCATTTTGAACCATCACACGTCCAATTCCATCACCATTTCATCAATTCACATGTTCTGCATTTTTTCCCGTGCATAGTCACTCATAACCACTATTCCATTCAAATTTCGTGTGATATAAGCTTTTTGATTTGTTCTTAAGCTTCGTTCACCATCCTTGGATGTTCCCCAAGCGATTCGAATCATCAATTTCACATTTCATTCCATAAATCACAGAATTCAAAGTTCTACATTTCATCAATTCGTTTTTCTGCATAATTCAATGGTTGCATGATTTTAATGATTGTTGGTGCAAATTGATTTGGGGGTTTCATTCACTGCATCCTGATGAAGCTTTATGTACTTTTAATTGCATTTTCGTTGAACGAGTTGGTCGAATTGATCGAAATCGCGTTTTTGTTCAAATTTGGGAATTAGGGTTAATGAAATTGGGAACTTTGCGTGTAGTACACCAAATAAAGTGATTCCAGTTTCTAAATGCAATTGAGATCATTTATAATCATTCTGCATCATTACATTTCCAATTGTATCCTCAAAAGATCCCAATCAGAGATTACCATACACTTTGCTCATGAACATGTTCTTGATTTTGGGCAAATTCCGAATTTGATTAATTTGGACCAATTTAACCATTGCATTAACCTACTTTTGATCATTAAACATGTTTTGAGCATTTATGATTAACTAATTTATCATTTCCTACCATTTTGTGTCTTACATGTCATGCATTCATGCATAGTTCATAGCATTTTTTGCATTTGATGATTTTGAGTTTTCTATTTTTAGGAGTTGATTTTGAGTAAATTTCCCCACCACAATTCGAGCACAAATATTGCATTTGACTTTGATTCTCAAGGTTCTCCCTATACTGTATTTTAAAGGGGAAATTGGATTTGACAAAGTCTTTTAGGCGACAAAAAGGCTCTATCAGTTTATAGCAACACATAAAAAGAAAAGTGGAAGTTATATAATAGTTGAGGGAGGTTTTGGAGCAGTTCATACTTGTGTAACTGCCTATAATTGTAACTAATCTAGAAAAATAAAAACAATTAAAGACACCTGGAACATAAATAAAATAAAGTACAAAAAATACATAAAAATACAACATTCTAAATAAAAAGATACTAATAAAGACCTACATTATATACTTGAAAGAGGAGGAAGGAAGAACATTGCAAAACTAGAGGTGTTGAAAAGAGAAAAATGAGGTCAAATAGCACAAAGAGAGCAAAAGGAGAGAGAAACACTAAGAGAAAAAGAAGAGATAGAAAGGAGAGAAAGAGAGGAGAAAGCAAAGAGGGTATGGAAAAAACTGGAGGTGTTGAACAAAAAAATACAAGAGAAAAAACTAAAGAGAAAACATGAAATGAAAACTCTAAAAGAAAAGAGAGAAAAAGAATAAGAAAAAAGGAAGGAGAGAGGAGAAAGAAAAGAGAGCGGGATAGAAATATATTAACTCATCTCTTCTTGTTTTGTTGTCTAGGGAACACTTGTTCACTAAGGAGGAATGACATCAACAATGGGAAGAAGAAAGGATGATTGAGAAGGAGAACCCAAGTTAGGAAATATATGCAAATGAGTTAGCTTGTTTGTCTATCCCTAACAAATGAATGGGTAATCAAAGTCATATATATTTTTTGGTTGTTTGTCTGGGTCATATTCTTTCGTTTTCCTTTGAGCACAACATCCTTTCTTTAAAACTTTTTGATGCCTTTTGCAGGTGGGTATTTGACCCTAGAGGCAAACCTCCAACCCTTTGATAATAAGAGATTGGCCTCATCCTGGATCAAAATCTCATTTTAGCTAGAATTTCTATTTTGGTTTATTTTAGATTTGTGTTCTTTGACTTATGTTTGTGTTTGTGTGTATGCTATTCTAGAATTCTTGGACGAATTCTCTTCAAGAATGGGAGGATGACGAGAGCCTAAATAGGGAAAAAGATCATGAAGAGGGGTGACATTCAAATCAGCCATCAAACTCTCCTTCTTAGTGTTAGTAGAGGGCACCCAATGCCATAGTTGTAGGGGAACTTGCGTCCAACAATAGGATTGATGTCCGACGAGCGAGAAGGTGTCCTAGGAGGCTCACACATGTTCTTTTTCATTTTCTTTGATTAATTGTTGTAGGTAGGAGTTAATACATGTTTTTGTTTCACCTAATTTTTGCAACTTACCCTTAAACTATAAATAAAGGCCTACATGGTTTGTAAAGACGGATTTAATGAAATTGAAAAGATTTTCTAAACAAATCTCACCCATGGTCTTATCTTGAGTGTTTAGCTCAAGTGGTGACTCCTCCTTCACTCATATTGGTGTTATCTTCAAGTGGTGTGGCTCTCTCTGTTCACCCATCCATTCATTCCATTCACTTTATGCTTGCATCAACTCATTCGCTCATTCCACTTGGTTTTCGTTTCCAACACTAGGACTCATGTTCAATCGGTCAAATCCTTTCCTCATTTTCCCATTTTTCCATTACGTTTCAGCTCATGTATCCCCCACTCCCCTTTCTCGTCTTCAATTATCATTTTCCACCCATTGAATTAAAATTCACTAAACCAAGTTCAAGTTATTTCTCCCCAATTGCTTGTATTTTCCCCTTAATTTCCATATGTGAAACTATCCATGAACCAGCTACTCATCACTATGTGATGTGTCAAGTGATGAATTTGAACTCAAATATACAACTATGATAATTAAAAGATTGATAATGATAAGTGTGAGGCCTTAAACTCAAAATATACGAACATGATTTTCTTTGTGGTCAACTTGATTGTTTTGGCATGATTAGTTATGATTCATGAAAATCTAAAAGTTTCAGAAGTTGTTTCATTCAATTTCAAATTCATTTGAACAATTATATTGGGAACTTTGAGATGTCATGATGAAGTTTTAGAGGTAAGAGAAAGACTCACCATTTCTTTTTAAAGGAAGAAAATGAAGACCTGAGATGTAACAATGAGATTAGTCTACCTTGACTTTTAATTTAACTCTTAGTTTTGTTAAATCTATCGTTGATATAATTTAACTTGTTTTATGATGTATTTCAAATTAAAACTTATATTTAATTGGTTGTAATGGTATAAACAAACTTTTTTACAAACATCTTTAATATTTTATTTGCATAAATATCATGTATATTTGACGGACAATTGTTTAAGTGATGCATTTTTAATTTAGTCTGGTATTTGTTAAACAAATACAAATTAACTTTCTTTACACAAATAAATGATACATTACATAAGTAAAGTACATCTAGTAACACCAGTTTTTGGGGTGTTACAAAGAGAGTGTAAATTGTACATTGATATTATTGGATGAGCTTTATTTAAACAAAATATTAATTTTTATTGGAATAAGGTATTGAATGTAAGATGATGCATGCGATCATTCAAATATTTAAATAGTTATTTTTTATATTGTAATTATTTTATAAGATGACACATGCAGTCATATAAAAAATTAAAATGTATGTAGTTGTAAGATATAATATACAATTAAATTTAATAAAACTATTTTATTCTTAAAATATAAATAAGTATTTTAATTTAATAGGAAATGAGATGACATCTACATTTTGGAGTTGTCTTTATTTTCATTGTTGTTGATGATTGTAATGATTTTATAAATATATTACATATTGTAGATGAAGAGGAATAAAATTTAGGTTTAGTTATTCATTTGGTTCCTGTTTTCCTCCATAAATGTCAAGTTGGTCTTCTAGCTTTTTTTAGTCTCAATTTTGTTCCAATTTGTGCAAATTGATACAATTTAGTCTTGGTTTGTTAAAAATTGATGCAATTTGGTCCTTTCCGTTAAATTTCTCGAAAATGATGAAGATTTTTTCATCAAGATTGAAGCTGTTAATAATGATGATTTATTTTATTGGTGTAATTAACATAATCCTAATGTCAAATTTGATGAAAAATCCATTATCCATTTCAAAATATTTAATAAAAGGACCAATTTACATCAATTTTTATAAATTGGAACTAGATTAAGACTTCGAAAAATATATTTTTTAAGATTTGGGAGAATTTTATATTACAAAACATTATGTTAATTTATGTAACGGAGACAAACCGATGAATTTCGTTTTGAATGTTTGAATTTAAAAATTTTTAAATAACATATTTTATATTATGTTTCATATATGATTTTACATATACAAAATTACAGTACAAATCGAAGTGACATTGGTCTAACCCTAATAAAAGTAGTCATTTTATAGTTTTTTATAACTCTTATTTTAAGATTAATGGTATAATAATTCTGTTAAATGTAACGTCCCATTTAATAAATAAATGTAATTAAATGAAACATCACATAGATAATAATATAAGGATCAAAGTCATGGAGCATATATGTCACTCCCTACAGTTATTCGAAATACTTGGAAAGGAAAACTAAGGCACACCAAGATGCCATTACAAAACGGAATAAAAGTTTAACAGTATCCAAAAAGTATGCTCAAGGAGCAAGATAATATATAGGCCACAACCCTAAAAGAAGACTCAGAGTAAGAAGATCCGACCCAAAATAAGCTACGCAACGGAATTTACATCACCCTGACGACCACTAGAGGTTCCCATATCTGCTCACATCAATAAATTGATGATCATCGCAAAAGGAGAAAATCACACATAGAACACACAAGAAAACAGAAAGGGTAAGCTAAAGTGAAAAAGGTTTATCATACAATTGAGCATACAATTTAAAAGTCAAAGATACATAAATCAACCAAACATGTGATAACAGACAATTTAAGACTCTAAGACTCAATTATCTGGATACATATAATCAGTCGAATTCACTGGATGATTGCAATTGTGGTGGCCTCTATTGCTCTGCAGAGCCATTGCCAATGGGTTTCACCCTACCACACACAAAGTTAGCCTTCAAACATCTAAGGCCATTATCCTTCCAAAGACTAGGTCCTCCTACTACTCTCACCACTTGAGTAAGTACGCTCTACGTGAGACTAACTAACTCTTTAGAAATTTAGGATGTAATCCTTACTAAATTCTATAATGAGGCACCACCACGAAACCTTCGTGAAATTACGTCTTAACCGTGAGGCACCACCATGAGCTTTCACCAAAAAGAGTCATGGAATTACGTTCTCACCATGAGGCACCACCACGAGATCTCACCAAGAGATTCATGGAATTACGTCCTGACCATGAGGCACCAACATGAGCTCTCACCAAGAGGGTCATGGAATTACGTCCTAAACCATACCAAAGTCATGTTTCACCAACCAAACATAAAGTTATCATGCATACCAATCTCATGCCAATATTTATAACCAACCATCCAATTAGGTTCCATACGAAAGATCATACTAACACATCAATTCTAGCCTATAAACCATTTAACACATGCATATTCACCCAATTCATTCTTTAACAGAGTAACTCAATTATACATATGACCATCAACCAAAAACAGAGGAAAGAACATCCATAGAGCAAATCATGTACCAGTTTTACTCAAGTCGTAGACCCTCGCTCAGGCAAAAGGGGTCTTTCGCTCAAGGTATAGGCCTCCGTTTAGGCGAGACTGCCAATAGAGAGCTTTGTAGGATTTCACGAGTGCTCGCATGGGTGAGCCTTCCTCGCCTGGGCGAGACCACCCCTCGCCCAAAGGTGAGGTTCCTCGCCTGAGCTACAATTGCAGCGAAATGCACCAGTCTCCCACGAGTTCTTGCTTAGGCGAGCCGCTCTCGCCTGAGCGACATAATACCTTGCTCAAAACGAAAGCTCTCTGCTTGAGCTAGAGTTCGAGCAAGAACCAGGGTGCGGTTATGTTATTCTCACCTAGGCGAGGCAAGCTCACTTGGGCGAAAGTATTAGATCTCGCCATTGTTCAAGCACGCATCAACATACTTTCCATACCAAACAACATTTTCTAGTCATTTCATACAACCAAAACAACACTCAACTCATATGGACATGAAATAAAACTAAAACAGACAAGATATAGTAAAAAGCATATGAACCCTAGCTTCCCTTACCTTAACGGAAGCTACTGTGAAGGGATGTAGGCACAAACAGAAGGCACACAGCTCCAAGAACAGTTTTGTGAGCTAGAAACAGTGACACCAGAGCAAAGATAGGTTACTACGGTAAGCCCTAGTTGGAACCACGAAAATCAAACCAGAGGAGAAAGAGTATGAGTTGAAAAACAACTTACGTGGAATAGAAAAGGGTTGAGCTAGCTTGACCAAGGTTGGAACCAAACCCTAACAGAGTTCGTTGTTGCAGCTCTAAGAGGGTGAAAGGGAAGCATTTTCTGAAAAGTGGTAAAATGAGAGGGTTAGGGCTAGTTTAGGGGTTTTGGGCTCCTATGGGCCAACCTTAGGCCCAACAGACCAAGGTAGGCCCTTAAACTTTACGGCAGAATTTAAGTGGGCCTTACATTCTTCCCAACAACAAAAATTTTCGACCTCGAAAATTAAGACTTACCAAGTATCCTCCTCTAGCTTCCAAGTATAGTCACTTGTCTTTCGGTCCCAAATGACTTTGACAAGACTGATTGGTTTTCCCCGATGTTCCTCAACTCGGCTATCCTCCAAAGCAACGGGTTGTACTTTCATAGTAAGATCCTCCCTAATCTGTACATCCTTGGCTTCTAATACATGAGATGGGTCAAATGCGTATTTCCTCAATTGTGACACATGGAATACCAGATGGAGATTGGCCAACTGAGGAGGCAGAGCAATCTCATAAGCCAAAGGCTCAATCCTCCTCGAGATTTGGTATGGGCCAAGAAACTTAGGGAAAAGCTTCCTTGAGCAGAGAGCCCTTCCTACACCCGTGGTTTGGGTCACCCTCAAGAACACATGATCTCCAGCCGCGAATTCTAAAGGTCTCCTCCTTCGATCTGCATAGGCCTTTTGCCTACTCTAAGAGGCTTACATCCTATCTCTCACCATTTTCACCTTTTCTATAGTTTGTTCCAATAACTCTGGTCCACTTAGCACTGCTTCCCCATCTTCATACCAACACAAAGGGGTCCTACACTTCCTGCCATAAAGAGCTTCATATGGTGTCATGCCAATGCTTGCATTAAAACTATTGTTGTAGGTGAACTCTATCAGAGGTAACATTTCATCCCACGCTCCCAAATGATCCAGCACGCATGTCCTCAATAGATCTTCAAACGATTGAATCGTTCTCTCCGATTGGCCATTAATCTAGGGATGATAGGCTGAACTCATAGTCAATTTGCTACCCAAAGCACTCTGCAAAGTTTGTCAGAATCGGGAAGTGAACCGCGAATCTCTATCTGAAACTATGCTCGACGGCACCCATGCAACCTCACTATTTCCTTAATGTACAGTTGGGCCAACTTGGCCATATACATCCTCAGGTTCATTGCCAAGAAATAAGCATTCTTGGTTAATCGATCCACTACAACCCAGATCGTATCGTGACCTCTAAAGGTTCGCATCAAATGGGTCACAAAGTCCATAACTATGCTATCCCATTTCCATATCGGTATGTCCAAAGGCTATAGGATTCCACCATGTCTTTGGTGCTCAGCCTTCGCCTTCTGACATGTCAAATAGGCTGATACAAATTGAGTTATATCCTTCTTCATGCCTTGCCACCAGAAGGTCTCTTTGATATCTTGGTACATCTTAGTCATGTCAGGATGCAAACTAAGACGACTTTTGTGTCCTTCCTCAAGGATCAGCTTTTTTACCTCAACATCATCAAGTACAGACACCTTACCCTGGAATATCAGTACACCATCACTACCCAAGGCAAAATCCTTCGCTTCATCTGATCCAAGCAATTCTCTCACTCCTACCAGACTAGCATCCGCTAACTGTCTTTCCTTGACTAAGTTCAAGAAGTCACTAGATATAGTCAGGTTACTACACCTAATGAACTCCGATCCCAACTCAACCTACAACTTCATGTCTCTAAATTTCTCTAGCAGCTCTATCTTTTTTATCATAAGGTATGCAATATGCATCATCTTTCTACTCAAGGCATCTGCCACTAAATTTGCCTTCCTCGATGGTACAAAAGTTCAAAATCATAGTCCTTCGAGAACTCCATCCACCTTCTTTGTCTCATGTTCAACTCCGTTTGATCAAATAGATACTTAAGACTTTTATGATCACTGAACACACAAAATTGAGCACCATACAGATAGTGCCTCTAGATCTTCAAGGCAAACACAACAGTTGCCAACTCCAGGTCATGAGTGGGGTAATTCTTCTCATGCACCTTAAGTTGCCTTGAAGCATATGTCATCACCTTCTTCTCCTGCATCAACACACAACCAAGACTTAGATGAGAGGCATCACAATAAACCTCAAAGGGTTTACCAACATTAGGGATCATTAACACTAGAGCACTCGTCAACCTTTGCTTAAGCTCCTAAAAGCTTTCCTCACACCTATCAGTCCAAGCAAATGATTGATCCTTCCTAGTAAGTTGTGTCAGAGGCGCCACTATCTTGGAGAATCCTTCTATGAATCTCCTATAGTAGGCAGCTAAACCCACGAAGCTTTTGATCTCTGTTGCTGACTTGGGACTTACCCATTTCACTACTGCCTCAACTTTTGTTGGATCCACTGCTATGCCCTGAGCAGATATTACATGTCCCAAGAATTGTACCTCTCCCATCCAAAACTCCCACTTGGACAACTTAGCATACAACTACTTTTCCCTCAAAATACCAAGCACTAGCATCGGGTGCTCGATCTGTTCCTCTTGAGTCTTGGAATAGATGAGTATGTCATCTATGAAGACTACGACTAACTTATCTAAGAATAGCCTGAAGATCCTATTCATGTAATCCATGAATACAATTGGAGCATTGGTCACACCAAAAGGCATAATCATGTACTCGTAGTGCCCATATCTGGATCTAAGTGTTGTCTTCTACATATCATCCGCTTTCACCAAGATCTGGTGATACCCTGATTGTAGATCTATCTTGGAGATTATTGACACTCAATGCAACTGATCCATCAGATCATCTATCCTCAGAAGGGGGTATTTATTCTTGATTGTCATCTTGTTCAACTGCCTGTAGTCCACACACAAACGTGAACTCCTATCCTTCTTCTTCACCAACAACATTGGTGCTCCCCAAGGCGAAGTACTAGGCTATATAAATTGTTTCCCCAATAATTCCCCAATATGACTCTTGAGTTTCATTAACTCCGCCAGAGCCATACGATATGGAGCCATCGACACTGGATCAGTTCCTGGTACTAGGTCAATAGAGAACTTGACTTCCCTACTGGGAGGCAACCCTGACACTTCCTCCGAAAATACATCTTCAAACTCGTGCCCCACGGGTATAACCGTCATCCTTCCCTATTTCTCCACATCTAGATGTGTGAATATAATGAAGCACTACGCGCTGCCTTGAATCTCCTTCATGATCCCTTGAGACGATAACAACTCAGGCTCCTCTACGTTGGGAAACAACAATCTTTTCTTTCGACAATCTATAAGAATGTGATTGGCAGAGAGCCAATCCATCCCCAAGATCACCTCCAACTCTTGTACAGGTAGGCTTATCATATTCACTTTGTATACGCATCCCTCTACCTCCACTGGACACCTAGCACATAAGGATGATGTCCTGACCAAACCCAATGCCGGAGTAGATACCACAAGATCACATTGTAACTCACAAACCGACAGACCCAACTTTTTCACACAAGTTTCTGACATAAATGAGTGTGTCACTCTAAAGTCATACAATACACACAAAGGTTCACTAGCAATCATACAACGACCCATAACAAGGATACATGAGCCTGCTGCCTCTACTCTAGTGATGGCATATACACTTAGGGATAACAAGGTTACATGAGCCTGCTGCCTCTACTCCTATAGTCCGCCAAAAACAGGTCGGGTCGGGCTGGCCCGCCATCAATAAACGGGCCGAAAACTGTAACTTGTCCAGTCTTCGAGTGGACTGACGGGCTCGCGGGCTGGCCCATCTCTATTTTTTTAACTTTTTTTATTTTTTTATTTTTTTAACTTTTTATTAAAATTTTGTTTATAAATTTATTTATATAGTTATATTTTTTAATTATTTTTAATTTTAAACATAAAAAAATTAAAAAAAAATACAGGTTGGCGGGCTGGCCCATTTTGGCCTGCTAAACTAGCGGGCCAGGCGGGACGAGTTACAGCGGGTTGACGGGTTGGAAATTCCAACCTGGCCCGCCCTTTTTTGGGCGAGCTAGTGGGCTGGTCTGACCCATTTTGTCATCCCTATATACACTGCTTGTTACCTGAGGCCTATTGCCGCCTCTCCTCTGCTGGTTTTGAGTCGGAGTTTGAATTGGAGTACGCACCACTACCCTCGCAAGAGTGGGGCAATCCCTACCGAAGTGGCCTTCCTTGTCACATTTGTTGCATCTCTTGAAACCTACCATTTGAGGGCAAACACTCCTCAAGTGCGGTCCTCCACACTAAAAGACTTCCCAAGTGACCGACTCCTGCCTCTCTTCCATGATGGACTTCGTGCTGATCCACCAATGTTCTGCCTCTCTTGTGAGCATGTACACCGAGAAGGCCAACCTGCTATCTTCTAGGCACATCTTTGCATCAAAGATCCTATCCATATCCTTCAACCACTGGTCTCCGGCATCTGGATTGGTCTTGCCATTGAACTTTATTGGATGGTGAGGTCGTGATTTAGGACCATAGACGGGGGTAGCTGTCTTGTTCTCCTTCAATTGTTAGAGGGCCTCCACATGATGTCTATGAGCAGCCTCAACAACCACCCTCGCAGCCTCCATCTGCTACATCACCAGCTGTTGTTGCTCCATTAATGCTTCCTGGCTGCATCGACACCTCATGTTGTTGCATCATATTGTTACTTTGTTGAGTCAAGGTTGTCACCATAGCCTCTATCGCCCTTGCAATATCTGGTGCATCACTATGAGGAGGTTGAGGATTTCTACGAGGAGGTGCCATTTCACTGGCCACACAGAAAAACCATCAATCAGACTTGATTAGACAAGAAACTTAGATAACAACGCTAGGAAGACACAATGAAAGCTAAACAGGCACACAAGTCCACAGACTCTAAGGAACGACCACTCTGATACCATAAATGTAACGTCCCATTTAATAAATAAACATAATTAGATGAAACATCAGACAAAATAATATAAGGATCAAAGTCATGGAGCACATATGTCATTCCTTACAATTATTCGAAATACTTGGAAAGGAAAACTAAGGCACACCAAGATGCCATTACAAAACGGGATAAAAGTTTAATAGTATCCAAAAAGTATGCTCAAGGAGCAGGATAATACATAGGTCACAACCCTAAAAGAAGACTCATAGTAAGAAGATCTAACCCAAAATAAGCTACGCAGCGGAATTTCCATCACCTTGACGACCACTAGGGGTTCCCATATTTGCTCACATCAATAAATTGATGATCATCGTAAAAAGGAGAAAACCACACATAAAACACACAAGCAAGTAGAAATGGTAAGCTAAAGTGCAAAAGCTTTATCATACAATTGAGCATACAATTTAAAAGTCAAAGATACATAAATCAACCAAACATGTGATAACAGACAATTTAAAACTCTAAGACTCAATTATCTGGATACATATAATCAGTCAGATTCAATGGATGCTTGCACTTGTGGTGGCCTCTACTGCTCTGTAGAGCCATTGCCAATAGATTTCACCCTACCACACACAAGGTTAGCCTTCAAACATCTAAGGCCATTATCCCGCCAAAAACTAGGGCCTCCTACTACTCTCACCACTTGAGTAAGTACGCTATACGTGAGACTAACTAACTCTTTAGAGTTCTAGGATGTCGTCCTTACTCGAATCCTTACTAAATTATATAATGAGGCACCACTACGAAACCTTCATGGAATTACGTCCTAACCATGAGGCACCACCATGAGCTCCCACCAAAAAGAGTCATGGAATTATGTCCTGACTATGAGGCACCACCATGAGATCTCACCAAGAGATTCATTGAATTACGTCCTGACCATAAGGCACCACCATGAGCTCTCACCTTGAGGGTCATGGTACCAAAATCATGTTTCACCAACCAAACATAAAGTTATCATGCATACCAATCTCATGCCAATATTTATAACCAACCATCCAATCAGGTTCCATAAGAAAGATCATACTAACACATCAATTTCAGCCCATAAACCATTTAACACATGCATATTCTGTAACACCCTCTATTTTATATTAATTATATTTAACTTTCTTGTTTAAATATATAGAATGAAGTAATTTTATGATTTCATAAGTAAATTGACAAAGGGTTTTATACAATGTCAAAGATGATTTATTTTTTTGTGCTAACTTCTTATTTTGAGTTGTGCAAGTAAAAGTGTGATTAAGGTTTCATTAACCATTGGATTAGGCTGAAATTTTTATAGAGCATTCTTAAAATATAGTTCTTCAATATGGACGGTGAGATTTTGAATTGGAGGTGTATGCAAGGAGCAGTTACTTCCACACTTTAGTGTAAAAGTAAGGTCTCCAACTGCTGTCCAGTTCTGAGTTACCTTAGTAAATATTTTATTCCCGCTTCTTTAGCCGTTGGATCAAGATGAAATTTTTATACAGAGTTATTAAGACATAGCACTAAATTTTGACCGTTTGGATTTGTATTTAGAGGTCTGTGGTGATAGAAATAATTCTTGCAGTTTGAACTAGCGTCAGTTACGTCCTGTTTTGGGTTATTTTAGTAAAAATTTGATTCCAGTTTTATTAACCGTTGGATGGAGTTCCAATTTGTTCGACCTGTTCTA
>Ga0214543_1008419_pt1 | contig 16880 bp, 17 predicted proteins | sample CNSS2metaG_FD_160094 | JGI IMG/M metagenome (GOLD analysis project Ga0214543, IMG submission 160094) | Root nodule microbial communities from cowpea collected in UCLA plant growth center, Los Angeles, California, USA - CNSS2 | ecosystem: Host-associated > Plants > Roots > Nodule | place: USA... | reverse complement strand
GTCATGGATCTCAAGGAGGTCATGGCGACCAATCTGCGTCGTCTACGTCATGACAAGCAACTGACGCAGGAAGAATTAGCGCACCGCTCGGGTCTGAGCGCCCGCTATATTGGAGCGATCGAACGCGGCGATGTTTCTGCCACAGTCACCGTGCTTGGCCAAATTTCCGAAGCGCTGGGTGTGGAACCAGCCGTACTTCTAACAAAATAAATCTGACAAGCTTTGCGACGTCGACCAAGAGCGTTGAAACCGGCCCTTCTTTGCGACACGGCCAAGCGCCGTGGGCAACCAAAACTAAGAGCTTGCGGCTATACATTCTTCGCAAGGAGAATGATTATGGCTACCGCATCCCGCGCCTACACCTGCCGAGGCTGCGGCCGTCAGTGAGATCGCAGTGAAGTCGGTTCACAATGCCATTGACTTAGCGGATCATTGCTACTCAACTCGGCGGGAGAGCACTAACGATGAGGATCTGCTTCGCTTGAAGCTCTGGTATGGCGTCGGATCAATCTTGTCTGCCGAGCGCCGCAATCATCTCTTCGATACGATCGACCAGAACCCCGAGGCCGATATGGTCAGGGCGGACGACTATCTCATCGTTGATGTCGCACGGGCGAGAGAGCAGTTGGCTGCGCGTGCCGAGGCGCTTCGAGAAGCTGAACATATGGTCCAGAGCGAGAAGGGCCTGGTGGGCGGTGAGCCGGTCTCGAAAGGCACGCGGGTACCGGTCCGGATGGTTGTCGCGATGAAGGCCCCAAGGCGCGAGCACTGCTGAAATCGTCGACGGCTACCCTTCTGTCACAGCACGCATGGTCGAACATGCGGAGATCTGGTCTGCGGCGCACCCCGCCAGGGGACGGCCGCGGAAGCTTCTGAGCAGGACCTGAGGGTGAAATCCACGAAGCGTCTGCGACTTCGGAACGATAAGGCTCAAAAACGCCCTGGCTCGACCTCGTGAAGGGCCTAATCGATGAAGCCACCACACGTCTGTCATGGCCGTTGCCCAGCCGGGCTCCCACGACTGCTCCCATCTCACTTGGCTGGAATTGAGCAGCGAAGCCGACTGGGATCTGATGCCTCGTATCATCGATTCGGATTTCACGTTCGTCACCAATAACGCTCGCGACTTCCGCAAGCTCTATGCAAAAGAGGAACTGCATGCCGGCCTAGTCATCATCGTGCCGCAGGTGCTTCCTGAACTGCAACGAGAACTGTTTGCCCTTATCCTGGAGGAACTGGAAGAGCCGCCTGAAATCGTAAACGAGATCATCGAGGTGACGCTCGCAGAGAGGACGGCGCGGTTCTCACACGCTACTTTCTTTTGGAAGCCTGAGCGCCACGGGAGCCGTTACTTCCCACCGATCCTCGACAAGTCGATCCGTATTCCTGCGCTACCGCTTTCCTGCTGAGTCGTGTCTTCGGCCCCGCTTGGAGGCACACGTTCTACCTCTCCAGTCTCCTTCTCTTGGCTGCTTGTTGGCTCTCCCCGATAGTTGACGACCGCTTCGTCCGGATCCTTCGCTTGAAACACGCTCACGCCTTCGAATTCCCCAGTCTTCCAAGCGTAGACCGCATCCTCGAATATCTGGGGGAAGACGTCTTCACTCTTGGGGTTGCCGTACCACTTGGTAACGATCCTCAGAACCTTGGCAAACATCGCAGTTCCTTTGCGAAGATTTTCGCAGGCATCAACGAGGTCCGGCTGAAGGCCCGCCGCATTCTTCACGCCGACGCCCGCCGGAAACTGTGTCAGGCCGACGCGAACCACCGCCTGACCGGCATATTGCCTCACAATCGCCATCGCCTCGTCGGCCGACGTCGCCTTCGGCACGAGGATCAATCGGCCACCCGATTTGACGGAAACGGCGAGCGGGTCCGTCGAGCCTGCCGCTGCCACGAACTGCTCGGCGATCGCGGGCGTTAGTGAAGGGTCGGTGCATTCTTTGATGAGCGCAGGGTCGAGCATGACATCTCCTCGGGCGTTAGGTGTTGAAGGAAAGAACAAGCGGCTTTGCGAAGAGGTTCGCCCATGCGACAGCACTCGCGTGTTGGATGGCGACGATGGATGTCCCTTGGGTCCACCATCCGTTTCCGACCGCAAGGATCAGGTCTGGGTCGTAGAGCATCGATTGTAGTGCCGGCCAGACGATCAGTTGCTCATAGCAAATGAGGGGCGCGACCTGACGATCACCTACAGCCGAGAATGGATTGGCAAAGAAATGCGCCCGGGCACGGCCGCTGTCACCAAACCGCAACCGCCACGGCTGCCACATCGAGCCGGGGACCGGCATTCGCTCGCGATATAGGACCTTGCCCCCGTCGGCAGAGATCGCGACAAGCACATTATCATATCCCTCAGCATCGACGACGGCGGCGCCGGCGACCACGAAAATCTCCGTGCCCTGAAGAGCCCTGACCCAGAGCCGTTCGACCGTCGGCGTCCAAAATCCCAGTGCGCTTTCGGGCAGAACGACGTTCCGGATGCCGCCGGATGCACGATCCTTCACCGTTGCAATCAGATCACGGTGCCGCTGAATGCTGGCCTCACGGCCGAGCGATGCCCCCAGTTCGAGATCGACGCCCTGCCAACCCTCAGGTATCTTCGGCTCGGTCCAGTTTGCGGCGGACCAGAACCAAAAGCCTGTGAAGGCGATCGCGACAGCCGGCCACATGCGGGTTAGGAGGCCCATGAGGCCGGCTGTCATCGCCGCCAATCCCCACCATCCCCATCCAGGAAATAGAACGCCCGCCGATGTTACGGGATGCGCCCAGCCGGTGATGCCGAACGGAGGCACCGCCATGAGCGCGGCCGCCACCAGGTAGCGAAACTGTCGACGGTCAGGGCGCTTGGTCCAGAGCACGGTATGCGCGGCAACAAAGCTCCCCGAGGCGCACAGCCATAGCAATAAGCCCGGCCAAAGATCGGAGGCGTAGAAAGACGCCACGCCCTGCGGCAGACAACGGGATGCCGCGAGGAAATATCCGGCCGAAACTATTGCCGCCACGTACCTCGATCGCGCATGCCCCCATAGGACGGGGAAACCCAGCGCCGCCGGAAGGAGCAGGACATGGCCGCTCCACCCAATCATTCCGGCAAGAACAGACGCGACCGTCAGCACTGCCGGCTGTAGGTAATCACGGCGCATAGGTCAGTACCTCGTGCGCCAGGCCGAGAATGCCTGCAGCCGGGATCGGACCGAAATAGCGAGAGTCGTAGGAGCCGACGAACGGCGAGTGCAGGAAGACGTAACCCGCCGGCACGATCCCGCCTCCGAACGGCGTCAACGGTCGTCCCTTTCCGTCCCGGTGCTGAAGAGCGGAGAAGCGGACCGGATGTCCATCGATGCTGACGCCGATGCCAATGGCGACGCGCTGTCCGGCGACGGCGATGATCGTCTTGATGAGCGGCGCGATGCCGCCGGGGCAGAGGCCGGCGCGCAGGTAACCACGCATCTTTGCCTCGCGCATGGCCGAGGTTTGAGGTGGACAACTGAGAACGAGATCGCCAGCGGCGGCCGGTCTGTCGAGCTCGATGATACGCCAGAGACCGAGACGTTCGCTCGGCGTGAGATTGATCCGGTAGCCGCCGAACCAGGCGACCGAGATCGTTCCCAGCAAGGCCATTGTGATGGTGGCGAAGCCGAACAGGAGCCCTCTATTGCGTCGCCTCCTCAGCGCCGCTGCAATGAAAGGGATAGTCATTTCAGCGACATCCCTTGGCTCTTCGTCTGCCGCAGTGTCTCGGCTTGTTTCAGGGCCTCGGTCGTTCGCTCATGGGCACCGAGCTTCTGCACTGCGCCCATCAGGCTCCAGGCTGACTGGACCTCCGCTTTCTGACCGGGGCTCAAGCCGGCGGTGATCGTCTTGAAGGTCTCTCCGCTCGTGTCCTTCGCAGCCAACGGCACGAAGGTCCGCTCGCCGAAACGTTCGGCGACAGCTTTGGCAAATCCCTCGAGTTCCGCCTTCACCATCTTGTCCGCAAGTGCGAACTCGAGCGCTGAGGGAAGGTCATTGCGGTCGATGGCGTCCCGCACGCGCTCGAGCGTCTGGCGTGCATTCGGAGAGAGCGCCGGGATGTCGATCGACACCTTGCGACGGGCCGCCAGTTCATCGGCCTGATAGCGGTGTTCGGCCTGACTGCGCTGGCGCAGGTAATCGCCGAGACTTTGAGCAAGAGCGGGAACATTGCGTTCCGCCCTCTCGCGATCCTGCTTATCGGCGCGGCTCGCGAGCAAGCCGGTTTTCCCCTTGAGCGCACCAAAACTTTCCGGCTTGCTGGCGATCTTCGCAAGCGTCGATTTGGCGACGGTCTCATCCTTCAGCATGGCGTCGACATTGACCGTCTTGAAGGCCGCTTCCGGCTGCGCATAGACGAGATGGAAGCGGGTCGAGACATCTTCCCATTGCTTCTTCAGACCAGGATCGGATTCGAGCTTATCGGCAACCGCCTGCTCGACCGATTTCGGGAATGTCGCGATACCGGCAACCATCGGGCTGGCCTCCTTGCTGCTTTGGGAATGGGTCGGTTTGGTACTGGCACCGAGGCCGAGCTTGGCACCGATGGCGAGGAACCTGTGAGCCAGATCAGTCAGTTTCTGTTTCTGGCGGATCGTCCATTCGAGCCGGTCGCGGGCAAGTGTTCGGGCGACGTTGACGATATGCAGGCCGCGGGCTTCGGCGAAACGGAGGGCCTGGCGGTAGAAGGTGGCCTTCTCGTAATCGAGCGTGGTTTCCTTGGCGTTCTTTCGCGACAGGATCTTGATCAGACTGCCGGCGAACGCGAAGGATCGGGTGCCGTAATAGACGCGGAGATCCTCGCGATGACGCGTCATCGCCACATAGGTCAGATGCCGATTGAGGGAGAGGGACGCGAGCACCCTGACCCTGTCGACGGTGGCGCCCTGGCTCTTATGGATCGTGGTGGCATAGCCATGGTCGAGATTGTTGTAGAAGCGCTGTTCGACGGTAACCTGGCGGCAGTGCTCGCCTTCGCCGATCTCTGCCACGATGCGGTTTTGCGCGGCTTCGACGACCTTGCCGAGCATGCCATTCTTGACGCCGAGCGAGCCCTCGTTCTTCAGGAAAACGATCTGGTCGCCGATCGCAAAGTTGCGGTGTCCGTCCTCCGTCCGGAAAGCAAAACCTTCGCCAATAATGCCGCGCTCGACAAGCTCGGAGCGCGCCATCTCGTTGAGCATCCGCACGTCGCGACGGAGATGAGCGAGGATCAGTGTCGTCGTAGTCGGATCGTAATCACGGCTCCAATCGGCGATGAGGGTATCGACTGCCTCGTCCTTCAGCCTCAAACCGATCATTCGACCCTGTGCGGTATAGGCATCGACAGCCTTGCTGATATTGCCGCGGGCGAGATCGAGCGAAGCCTCGCGCATCCATTGTTCGCGCTGACGATAGATGGTTTCGAGTTCGGCATAACCGATGCGATCGGCAATCGCGCGGAATGCGGCCCCGGCTTCGATAGGCTGGAGTTGTTCCGGATCGCCGACGAGGACAAACTTGGCGCCGGCCTTGGTTACGGTCTCGACCAGGTGCGCCATCTGCCGTGACGACACCATGCCGGCCTCGTCGAGAACGAAGATAGTCTTTGCGTCGAGCTGGTTTCGGCCTTTGTTCCACCGAAGCTCCCAGGACGAAAGCGTGCGCGAGGCGATCCCTGCTTCCTTCTCCAAACCCTCCGCCGCTTTACCGGCAAGCGCGCCACCGACGACACGGTATCCGGCTGCTTGCCACGCCTCGCGTGCGGCTCTCATCATCGTCGTCTTGCCGGCGCCGGCGCGACCGATGACGGCTGCGATCCGCTCGGATCCTGCCACATGTTCGATCGCGGTCTTCTGCTCCTCCGACAAGCGCGAATGGCGCGCAAACGTCGCCTCCAGCACTGCTTCCCGGACGCCATGTGAAGATCGCCCCGAGAGCCAGATCGCGCGGTTGGCCATCTCCGCTTCGAGCCGGATCAGCTCGCGCGTCGTGTACTTAGCCGGCACCCGTGTGCCGGTCGCGAATGCGATCCGCTCGCGCTCGAGACGGAGCGCTTCGGGGCACTGCAGGACGCGAACCATCAGGCTTTGGAACAGGGCGGCATCATCGATATAGCGATGCAGGATCTTTGCCACGTCGCGTTCATCGAAGACGCTCTTCTCACGGGTGATCAGGTGGAGGACGATCTCCGGTCGGCGCTCAATCCGACGTGCGTTCTCGCTTTGCCGCGCCTCCTGCAGTTCGATCCGTTCGAGCTTTGGTGATCCGGCCGACGATTGTGTCGTCGCCTGCTCCACCTTCCGGCCGATGGCCGTCGCGCCGACACCGATATGGATGGTCGGCTCGACTTCGATGCCCTGCTTTTTGAAGGATCGGCCATCGATGCGAATGTCGAGTCCGGCCATTGCCAGGTGCCGGTTCTGGCAGGCAAACCAGCCGTCGCGAAAGGCGTTGAAATCCTCGAGGCTTCCGGCCCAAAGCTCGTAGACGATCTTGCCGGCGTCGTTGCGGAGCGGATTGCCGTCCGGTCCAAGAACCGCGACCTTCTTGCCGCCGAACCCGTCCTCGGTGAGCGGCCGAAGGGTCGTCATCAGATGGACATGCGGGTTGCCCGGCGCATCGTGATAGACCCAGTCCGCCACCATGCCCTGGGCGGTGATGTGCCGCTCGACGAAGTCGCGGACGAGCGCGATGTTCTGCTCGGCTGTCAGCTCGACCGGCAGCGCAATCGTCACATCCTTGGCGAGCTGAGCATCGGAGCGCTTTTCGAACTCCTCGACCTTGTTCCAGAAGGCTTCCGACGCGCCGGAGACCGAGCGATCGGCAATCATTGCCTGCAGCCATTCGGGTGCATCGGCCGCGATGACGAACTCTTCGTGCAGGAGGCCCTGCTTGCGGGTGTAGTCGATTGTCCGCGCTTCCCGCTCGTATTCCATCTTGGCGCAGTGGCGATAAGCCGCCGACAGCACGGCGCTGCGGCCGGAGCCGCGGGCGACGACACTGACGGAGAAATGAGGAACGGCCACGGCGGTCTGAGCTCCGATTGTGAACAGATTCAACAGGTTCGTCGGGAGCGGCAGCCCAGCCGGGGTCAAAAGCAGAGCGTCGCATTGGCGACGTATAATTGCGCCCTTGGAAGCCGCTCCTTCGGAACGGCCGGGATCATTCACCAAAGCATCGCCCTTGGCGATTGTAGGATTCACAGTAGTGCGTGCCGCACTCTGTTCGGAAAAGCTGGCTTCGAAAGACAAGCTTTCTCAGCCAGGGAGACGGACGGAATGAAAAAACCAACCTCGAAAATCCGCGACGAAATCGCCAAGCTGCAGGAACAGCTCAAGGCCGCGGAAACCCGCGACGCCGAGCGCATCGGCCGGATTGCCCTCAAGGCTGGCCTTGGAGACATCAAGATCGAGGAAGCCGAGCTTCAGGCGGCCTTCGAGAGCCTGGCAAAACGCTTTCGCGGGGATCAGGGAAATACGACCGGAGGAAAGAAGGGCGCCGGCGACGGCATCGGATCGGCGTCGACCGCGGTCCCAGCTGCCACGGCTCAGAGCGGCCTTGGCGAGGCTTGAGCGAATGGCGAGGACGACGACATCCGACGCCCGCAAGAAGGACACGCGGGAGAAGATCGAACTCGGCGGCCTGATCGTGAAGGCGGGCTTGCGGTATGAGAAGCGCGCGCTCCTGCTCGGGGCATTGGTCGAACTCAGTCAGCGGCTGAATTCCGACGAAGGTGAGCGGGCGCGGTTGATCGCGATAGGCGCGGAGGCGTTCGGCGATGACGGCGAATAGGATCACACTCGCTGTCGCGCCTGTCGTGCTGATGGTTTTGGCCGTCATCGGCATGACCGGGATCGAGCAATGGCTGTCGGCCTTCGGCAAGACCGATGCCGAGAGGCTGACTTTGGGCAGGGTCGGGATCGCCTTGCCCTATGTCACCGCCGCGGCGGTCGGCGTGATTTTCCTGTTCGCGAACGCCGGCTCGGCGAGCGTCAAAGTGGCCGGTTGGGGCGCCCTGACGGGAAGCGCGACAACGATGTTGGTCGCGACGACGCGCGAGGCGAACCGTCTCGCCGCATTCGCCGGGCAAGTGCCGGACGGAACGTCCATCACCTCGTACCTTGATCATGCAACGATGGTCGGTGCGACGGCGGCGTTGATGGCGGGATGTTTTGCGCTGCGCGTCGCGCTGATCGGCAATGCCGCCTTCGCGCGTGCCGAGCCGACACGCATCCGGGGACAAAGGGCGCTGCATGGTCAGGCCGACTGGATGAAGATGCAGGAAGCGGCAAAGCTCTTCCCCGATACCGGCGGCATCGTCATTGGCGAGCGCTACCGAGTTGACAAGGACAGCACGGCGGCGCGCTCGTTTCGCGCCGATGATCCCGAAACCTGGGGCGCCGGCGGCAAGTCGCCGCTGCTTTGCTTCGACGGTTCGTTCGGATCCTCGCACGGGATCGTCTTCGCGGGTTCGGGCGGTTTCAAGACGACGTCGGTGACAATCCCGACAGCGCTCAAATGGGGCGGGGCACTTGTTGTCCTCGATCCTTCGAACGAAGTGGCGCCGATGATCCATGACCATCGCAAAGGCGCGGCACGCTTCATCCGCATTCTCGATCCGAAAGAACCGGAAACCGGGTTCAACGCGCTCGACTGGATCGGCCGCTTCGGCGGGACGAAGGAGGAAGACATCGCCTCGGTCGCGTCATGGATCATGAGCGACAGCGGCGGCGCGCGCAGTGTCCGCGACGACTTCTTCCGCGCCTCGGCGCTGCAGCTGTTGACCGCACTGATCGCCGACGTCTGCCTGTCCGGTCATACGGACCCAGAGAACCAGACCTTGCGTCAGGTGCGTTCCAATCTGGCGGAACCGGAACCGAAACTACGCGAGCGGCTGCAGTCGATCTACGACAATTCGAACTCGGATTTCGTGAAAGAAAACGTGGCTGCGTTCGTCAACATGACGCCGGAAACCTTCTCCGGCGTCTACGCCAATGCGGTCAAGGAAACCCACTGGCTGTCCTATCCCAACTATGCCGCGCTCGTGTCCGGTGCGACCTTCTCGACTGACGCGCTTGCTGCCGGCGAGACCGATGTGTTCATCAACATCGACCTGAAGACATTAGAGACCCATGCCGGTCTTGCGCGCGTGATCATCGGTTCGTTCCTCAACGCGATCTACAATCGCGACGGCGAGGTGAGGGGGAGGGCGCTCTTCCTTCTCGATGAGGTCGCGCGGCTCGGCTACATGCGAATCCTCGAGACCGCGCGCGACGCCGGGCGCAAGTACGGGATCACGCTCACGATGATCTATCAGTCGATTGGGCAGATGCGCGAGACCTATGGCGGCCGCGACGCGGCGAGCAAATGGTTCGAGAGCGCGAGCTGGATTTCGTTCGCTGCGATCAACGATCCGGAGACGGCGGACTACATCTCCAAGCGCTGCGGCATGACCACGGTCGAAATCGACCAGGTCAGCCGCAGTTTCCAGGCGAAAGGATCCTCACGAACGCGCTCGAAGCAATTGGCGGCGCGGCCGCTAATCCAGGCGCATGAGGTTCTTCGCATCCGGGCAGACGAGCAGATCGTCTTCACTGCCGGTAACCCGCCGCTTCGCTGTGGACGAGCGATCTGGTTCCGGCGAGACGACATGCGCGGATGCGTTCAGCCAAGCCGGTTTTTAGGCGCGCCTCGTCTACCCTGATTGGTCAACTTGCGCTACGGATCGCCCGGCCGTCTTCATGACTCGCCGGCCCAAGGAGTGCTTTCCGGATTCATAGATTGGCTCGACAAAGCCGGTTTTCTTTGAACTCGGCGGACATGATGAGTCTCTCGATAGCCCTGAGATGAAGAGGTTCCGAACGAATTTGTGATGCCTCCTGCCTGGTCGCGTAGACGGCTATGCCGTGGTGGCACGGATCTCGAAGGCGAAGTTTCTCGGGGCCGCACATCGGTCCTCTCGTGCATTCCCGCCTGTATCGATCCTAATCGAGGTGGCAGTGCACCTTGCGGCTCTGCGCAGGGAAGAAAGGCCGCGCTGGAGGCACCGCCTGCGTACCGGAGGCGTTCTCGCGGATTGCCTCCGCTCAGTTTCGTGTTTGAGCTATCGCGAAAGGATCATAGCCCGCTCGCGGACTCCGTTCGCACCGGCGAATAGAGCCGTACGCCGGAGGCTGGCGTGTCATTCGTCATTCTCCCCAAAGTACCGGGGAGCCGACCAATATATTCGCCTAGATAGACGCAAATCCAGCAAATACAGCATTACTGTAATTGCTGACGAGAAAGAGCCCCGCCCGGATCCGGGCGGGGCTGGCAGGCGCTTCAGTCGCGGTTTGGGCGGGACCAGATAAGCTGGAGGCCATCTTCGCCTTCCACTTCCACCAGCGTCGCGTAGATCGGAGCCGGGAAGCTCGGGTCGTCGAGCTTGACCGAGAGGTAATCGCGGCCCTGCTCGGAGGTCTTCTGCCAGGCGGCGCCCAGTTCGACAGCGCCCGCGTAGATGCGGAAGTGTGCGCCCTTATCAGAGGGGTTTTCGACGCGGGCGATGCGAGCCTTGACGTTGAGGGCGAGAGTGCGGATCGAGCCGGTGAAGCCGTTTCCGGTGGACGTGAAGGTACCGATAGTTGCCATTGTCATGTTCCTTTCGCTGTTTCGGGCCGCGCCCTTCGCGGCCTCGATGGCTGTCGCAAAGACCGGGGACGATCGGACCGCACCTGAAGGGCCGGAATGAAATGGAGGGCGGCCGGGAGGAACTTTGTTGTTCCGCGAGGAATGGTGGCGGAGTCGCCAAGGGAAGAAAGTTCTGCAGGGCGTTGCGGGAGGACGATCGAGGCGAAGCCGTTCTCCGGTCAGACATGCCTCATCGAGCCCCCGAGAGGGAGCGCCGGCGACAATGAGGAGGAGGAGCATGGTGACTCTAGCACCGTGCGATCGCATCTGTTCAAACGGCTCATAGGTGAAACTGCGCCGGATGCCAGGTCGTTTGCCGCCAACATCTCCGTATGGAGCTCCGCAGAGGCGCCACTTGCATGGATCCATACGCGGTATATCGTTGCAGCGCGAATCGTTCTGCCCAAGAGGATCCACGCGCAAGAGACAAAGCCGTTCACCGCCGAAATCAAGCCGTCCCGCAAGCCGAAATTCGGCCCACAGAAGACCTCGATCTGGGCAAGCTGGACTTGCGAAGAGATAAAGACTGCAGATGAAGACCGAGCCGGTGGTGGAGTCGGCCACCGCCGTTGGCGGCACCAGTCCTGATTGCGGGACGCCGGGAGCTGCTTTAGCCTGTTTCAAGCCGCCTGCCGGTCTTGCTGCTCCGCCGGCTGAACATCATGAAGATAGGCAGCGGCACGCTGGGCATGCGCCGCGGCGTGGATGATCGCCCGCTTGTCTCCTGATAGGACCGTGAGCCAGGACTGAAGGTATGACACGTGATCCTGCCGCGGCTCGAGTTCCGGCGCGATGCCGAGGTCGGCGCATAGGAAGCAGCTGCCAAGCTCGGCAACATATTCTGACAGTCAAGCAGGCAGCAGCGATTGAGCGAATTCCCCCAGGTAAACCGCTGCCAACAGCGTTGTTCTGCCGGCACAGCACGACAGCCTGGCGACGGCCTTGTCGAAGGCCAGTGCCGCGAGCTTGAAGCCCTCGACGGTCGTGAGCTATGGAAAAGATCGTCTCCGCGATATCGTTGACGGTAGGGCCCTGTCGGATCGCCAGCGTCGCGGTCTGGATGCTGTCGGCGCCTTCCGGCGCGAGGATGTGGGCGCCGAGCAGACGACCGCTGCCAGCGTCGGTGGCAAGCTTGATGAGGCCGCGGGTGTCGCGAGCCGCAAGCGCACGGGGCGCCTGGTCGAGAGCGATCGTCGAGACCCGCACGGCTTGTCCGGCGGCACTCGCCGCCGTCTCGGTCAACCCGACGCTCGCCACCTGCGGATCGGTGAATACGATGGCCGGCATTGCGCTGTTGTCGTAACGCAGATTGTCGCCGTCGAGGGCGCTCTTCGCCGCGAGCTTGGCGCCGTAGGCGGCCATGTAGACAAAGTGGTCGCGGCCGGTCGCCGGCGGCATAGATGCCGGCCGTGGTCGTACGCATGCGTCGTCGACGACGATGCCGCCTGTCGGCGAGATGGCGATGCCGTGTTCGGCAAGGCCCAGGCCTTCGATGTTGGGCGTGCGATAGGTTGCGATCAGCACCTGATCCGCTTCGATCGCACCATCTTGGCCGTCACGCGTGATGGTCAACAAGACGCCGTCCTCGGTCTTGCGGATCGCGCGGTGGGCAATGCCGGAGACGACGGTGATCCCCTCGTCCTCGAAATACCCCGTCAGCGTCGCGCCGATTTCCGGTTCGGCCTGGGGCACCAGGCGCGACCGACAGACGAGCGTCACCTTGACTCCGGCGCGAGCAAATAACTGGACGAGTTCGCCGCCGATATAGCCACCGCCGATGACGAGCAGCGAGCGCGGCAGTTCCTCAAGGTCGAGCGCCGTGGTCCTCGTCAGATACGGCACAGTGTGGATGCCCGGGATGGCGGGTAGGGGCCGGCCGCGCACCGGTGGCGATGATGATCTTGCCGGCAGGAATGCGCGTGCGGTTCACCTCGACACCGCCGTCGGTGAGGCGCGCCGGCTCGTTGCGATAAGCGATGCCGTTGTAGGCGGGCAGCAGCTCGACATACTTGGCCTGGCGCAGCGCGGAGACGAGCGCATCCTCCTGGGCGAATGGTTCCGCGCCAGTCGCTCAGTTCGGCCTGCGCCGTGTGCGGGCAAGCGGACCGCCGCGCGCGCATTGTGCAGGGTCTCGGCGGCGCGGATCAGCGTCTTCGGCGGCACGCAGCCGACATTGACGCAGGTGCCCCTGATGGTGCCGCTGCCGCCGCGTGCGACTTGGGCACCCTGATCAGCGGCCGTGATCGCGACCGAGCCGGCGCCAATCACCACGACGTTGTGGGCGCCTCCCATTGCCACCCTTGGCGCGGAGAGGGCGGCTGGCTCCCGTCGTGCTCTTCGGCGCCGTGATCGAGACCGGCGAGGCTCGGCCCGAACAGCGCGCGCCCGGCCTCCAGTCCTTCCGCGATCGTCTGCCGAAACCGGGGCTGCTCGGCGGAACGTGCGCTGCGCCAGGCGGAGAGATGTTCGTCCAAGCAGACAAAGGCGGTGGCGCGCAGGCGAGCTCGCGGCGATTGCGATTCGCGATCGGTCATGGTCCGAGCGCATCCACCGCGCATATGGCGTTGAGCACGCGTCCATCCAGTGTCACCCGATGGCCCGTCTCGCCGTCGGTGACGGGATGGCACCGACGATCCGATCACCATCGAGAACGACGAGGTGGCGCCGGCGCAGGTCTGCGAGCAGAGGCCGGATGGCCGTCTCGCTGAGTCCCGCACGCTCCCCCAGCGCGCTCCTCATCGGGGCGCGTCCGTCTTCGGCATAGAGCTGGAGCAGCGCGACGCGCACGCGACCCGCGGCGGGATCATAACCGCGCCAGCGATTGACCACATGGTCGGAGCCGACCATGGCCTTGAGGGCATCGGGGACCGCCGGCGATGTGACTACCGAGCAGTCGGGAAACGTCACGCCCGGCCGCACGGCAAAGCTCGGCGGCGTCGCCGGCGTGGAAATGACAGCCTTGCCGAGGGCCGGGGTGACAGGTATGCAGCGGGCCGAGCTTGCCCGGCGGACGGCCTGCAATCTGAGACGGTGTGCTATTCTGAGAAGGTCGGCCTTTTGCTCGAGCCACCGCGGACGGCGATCGCCGACCTGAAGCGCATGGAACGGGTGCTCAAGGACGTCGTTGCCCAGTGCGGCGACCGCACGCTCCCGGAATTCCGCTGATCGAGACGCTGTTCAAGGAGCGAACTGTGACTGAACGAGTTGCGTGGGCGCCTATGCGGCGCCCCGAACCTCGTGTTGGCGAGCGCCGGCCTGCTGCGCGTGCATCCAGTCGGCGATCTGCTGCGCCTTGCTCGCAGCGGTGAAGATGGCGCGCTTGTCGGAGCGCAGCACCTCGAGCCAGGAGGCGATGTAGCGGGCATGGTCGGGCCGCGGTTCGACGCTGAGGCTGAGGTCGGCGCAGATCATCGCGCTCAAGAGTTCGACCGTGCATTCCTCCATCGCATAGGTGGCGGAGCCGAAGCGTCCGGAGAGGTCGCGGTCGAGGCGGTGGCTGGCGCCGGACGCGTGGCCGCATTCGTGAAGCAGCACGGTATAATAGGCGATGGCGTCACGGAAGCAGGCGAACTCGGGCATCTGCACGTGATCGGTGGACGGACGGTAGTAGGCCTGCGAGCCGCCGTGCCGGATCTCGATGCCGAGGGCGCTGCAGAAGCGTTCGGCCCGCTCGATTCGCTCGGCCTTGGGCAGCACCGGCATTGCGGGCGGCGTGTAGCCGTCGACCTGCGCGCAGTTGAACACCGTATAGCCGCGGGCGAACATGTGCCGGCCGGGCTCGTCGCTATCCGCGTCGCCGTCCTGGTCGTCTGCTTCGCCGTGGCGATCGGCGACCTTCCAGAACACGACGAGGTGACCGCGTTCGCCCTTGCGGACTTGGGCGCCAAGCGCCTGCCATTGGCGATAAGTGCCCCAGATACCGGCGGGATAGCCGGCCGCGTGGGCCGCGGCCCAGAGTGCGATGACGTTTACGCCGCGATAAGCCTTGCTTGACGCGATGTTGATGGGCGTGGTGATGGGCGATCCGTCGTGATGCCAGGGCATCCGGTACTCGCCGGCCTCGGCCTCGATAGCGGCGATGATCTGGCTGGTGACGCGCTCGTAGACATCAGTCGGGGTCTGGGGGGTGCGATCTGTGGTCATTGCTGCCTCCTTAACTCGCCCTCTCCGTCGAGGGCGAGGCGGCAGGGGCAGACGCGGGAGGCCGGCCCGTCACACCCTGTTCTCGGCGCTGGTGCGGAACAGGGTTGATGGGCTGGCAGCGTTTGCCACACCCGAGCCCTGCCTCGACGGGCGAGCTGAAGAAGGCGCGGACCATGATCAGCGCGCGCGGGACGGTTGGATGATGCGCGGCTCTCGGCCGGCGTTGTCTCGCCGCGAGCGCTGCAAGGCGACAAACCCGGCGTCAACAGATCTGGCCAGCTCCTGCCGCAGCCCCTCGATGCCCGCATCCCGCTCGGCGATCGAAGCCTGCCACGGCCCGCTTAGCATCAGGAGCCAGACGCGGTCCGAACCTCGTCTATGCTGATCAGGACCGCCGTCATTCGCTCGAGGTCTTGTTAGAGGGTACTGCGCTGCAGATGGGACAGCCGCTTCTCCTTCAACAGGCTCCTGGCTTCTTGCGCTGAACGGGCCCCGGCGGGCCGATGTCTTGCGGTGATGCAGGCATTGGGCCAAAGGGTCGGCTGGCAATGCGCTATCAGCGGGCCTTTGGCATCAGTTGCCTGCTTCAGGCAGGCGGCAGTGCCGGGATCGAAGAAGCAGTCGGCCGTCGAGCGTCTCGGTATGGGCGTTGCGGCGGGTCCGGACAGCGTCGCGCCGGCCCGACGCCCATCGAAATAAGTCAACAGATCATCGAGCTCGCCGAGACTGTGCTGGTTCTCGACCCCCGCGCGGAAGCCGAATTGGCTGGAGCCGGCATAGCCTAGAAGGCGGCAACGGAAGCATGTTTATACTGAATCATGCCGGCGATTGTGCCGAAGGGCCAGTTGGCAATGTGCCATGCGATCGTGCGTCTGAACTGCCTCGTCGTGATCCGCCAAGGCCGATCACCGGGTCCGTCCGGAATTGCCAGTGTGTCCGGTGTGCCGAACAGGTCGTTGAGATGGTCGCGGAAGCGGTTGAGCTGACGAACGATCTCGGCTGAGAGGTGATCCTTGCAAACGGGCCTTGCGATAAGCACCGGCCAGAGCGTCGTGAGGCCATGGGCAGATGCCATGACAGGCGCTCGAGAACTTCGACAGCCTTGGCTACAAGCTCGATCGTAATTCCCTCGGCCGGCTCACCTTGGTCTGACCTACCCCTCTAGGCGACCGATCGAACGCGATGACGCATGATCATCCCATCTTCACTGCGCGTGAAGGAAAGACACCCGCGCTGCATTTGCCTGCACCTCCCCAATCGCGCATCCGGTCATATAGGCGCAGAGGATATAGGCTGCCGACTGCCCATCGCGTAGCATACCCTGCCGTGCTAGACGTGACCGAAATCATGAGGGGTTGGAAGGCGTGTGAAAGATCGTGCGGCATTTGAAGAGGTCCCATCGGGAGCGGACCGGTTCCCGCTCAATGGCTCCTCAAAAGGCCCGGAGCCGGGCGCGATCAGCCCCAGCCGGCTAGTTGACCCTCCAAGGATCGATTAAGGAAGATACGGAGGCGCGCAATACGCCATCACAAGAGAGCGGGATTGACCGGCACCTCCAAGCATGAAGTTTGCGCTACATCCCCCATCACGGGGGGAAACCACGTCGACTTGTCAAGCGAATCGAGGAATTGACCCCTCCTATTGCCTCACCCACGAATGTTACCGAAGTTTTGTGCGCTGAGATGGCCGTTATCTTCTCCCGCCGCGGCAGGAGAAGATAACGGCGGGCGCTTCATCCAGTCTCCATCGAGAATAATCTGCCCGGCTGTTTCGATACGCCAAGCCTTAACGGCCATTTGCACCGTCCGTAGGCTTTTCTTCGTGAAGCGTGACGGATCGGCGCTCATTAGACGCTCTAGGACCGAGGCTGCCGAGACCGCCGGATCCGCCTCAAGCCACGCTCGAATCTGGGGCTCGAATGGCTCCAGCATGCTCTGCCTTTTCGGGTAAGGCTTGGTCCGACGATATGGCCTCCGATGTGTCGGCCGTTTCTCCCCAACCTGCCAGGCTGTCTTCAGGCTCAAGGTGAAGCGTTGCAGATCGACGGCGACCGGTTCTTCGGATCTGGCGTT
>Ga0214543_1008413_pt1 | contig 16886 bp, 9 predicted proteins | sample CNSS2metaG_FD_160094 | JGI IMG/M metagenome (GOLD analysis project Ga0214543, IMG submission 160094) | Root nodule microbial communities from cowpea collected in UCLA plant growth center, Los Angeles, California, USA - CNSS2 | ecosystem: Host-associated > Plants > Roots > Nodule | place: USA... | reverse complement strand
GACAATTCTTTGTATATGTGTGATTTCTTTTGTAGATACACGATTATACTAAATTATTTATACATTTTTATTGTGTTAATGACAATAATTAAATATATAAATTTTGAATTTTGAGTATATTATTTTGGCTCCCCCAACATTATTAGTCAAGATCCGCCATTGTTCATAGGTATTGTTTGAACTCGTCCTCGTTTTAACGGAAAATCTTCGCATTGACTGAGTATTGTTATGAGTAGGGATGTCAACGAGGTGGATAGGGTACGGGTAGTAGCTCCCCCATACCCTATCTGCTGGATAAATATTCTCCCCGTACTTGTACCCAAATTCGTCGGGTATCCGTTATGCGGGTAATCGCATAATTTTTAATATCCACGGGTACCCGTGGATATTTAAAAAAAATAAAAAAAAATATTTAACAATATATTTTAATCGTAAATTCAAATAAAATACAATACATAACATTCATAAATTTAAACAAAGTCCAAAAACTCATTTAAATAGTGTTAAATGACAGTTTACAAAGAAGTGAACTTTTTTAAAACTAATTGATAAAAAAATAACTCATTCAAAATTAATATGTTAGTATTTTAATCATGTTTTTTTTTATTTTAATTTAAATTAGAGTATAGCGGGTACGAGTATCCATGGGTACAAATACTATGATACTCGTACCCATCCCGTTAACATGCGAGTATTAAAAATAAACGTACCTGTTACCCGCGAGTATCCATTTACAATATCTATTTCTTACCCGTTATGGATTTTATCCACGAATACCCGTGTACGGATTTTTTTGACATCCCCTAGTTATGAGTATGGGTAATACTTGATTTCTCAAGTACCCCTAGTTTATTAGGTAACCTACACACACACACACACACCTATTCATATCTCCGAGGTCTTTTTCTTCTTATGTGTTTTCAAATGTGTATTATCAATTATAGCGAATCAAATAATATTTAGGTCTCACATTTGATTATTTCTACTCCTTTTTAATATTTTTATTTATTGTTTTATATTTTATAATGAGAATGTTTGATTTTGAGTGTTCAATTGCATAAATCCTTAATTTTTGTTTTACTGAAAACTTTTTGTTTTGCTAAAACAATTTTCATTCAATGGTTTTACTATTCAATATATGAATTTTTTTTTTTAAATATCCAAGGTATTTCTATCTTATGATAATCTTAATTATACATTTGACCTATTTTTCTTTGTGCGGTTTCATTTAATGGTGTAAAAATATTTCTAAGAAATATATTTGATTATTTTTACTTCTTTTTAATATTCTTATTTGTTATTTATTTTTATCATGTGAAATTTTGTTTTTGATGATTTTTTATATTAGTATTTTTATTTTCTAACTCATTTTGATAATATTTGTAATTTTATATCACTGGAATTATATAAAGACATTTTATTTACTATAATATAATAATTTAAAGTGATTGTCACGAATCTTATTTATCACAATTGAATATAGATTGAAGTTCAAAAGATGAAAGATCTAAGGTAAATTTAAATTATCACCATTGTCTTGATGCTTGTTTCAAACCATATAAGGCCTTTTTCAATTTGAAAACATGGTTAGGATAGAGATGATCCTTAAATCCAGGATGTTGTGATACATACACTTTTTCATTTAGGAAATCATTCAAGAATGCAATTTTCACATCCATTTGATGCAATTTAAAGTTACATATGCAAGTAGATGCTAAGAGTAATCTCACAGCTTCTAGCCTAGCTACAAGTGCATAAGTTTCACCAAAATCAATGTCTTCTTCTTCATTATATCCTTTAGCAACTAATCTAGTTTTTTTTCTTACTATAGTACAATCTTCATCCATTTTGTTTCTAAAAAACCCATTTGGTTCCAATTATATTCATATGATCAGTTTTACGCACTAGAAACCACACATCATTTCTTATGAATTGATTGAGTTCATCTTGCATAGCAACAATCCAATTACTATCATTCAAAACATCATTCACATTCTTAGGTTCAATTTGAGATACAAAAGCAACATGTTCACAAAATACAATCATATGTCTAGTAGATACTCCCTGTTTGATATCACCTATGATGTTGTCCTTTGATAAACATCTAGGCTGAATCCAATCCTTGGGCAAGTTGTTGTCTGCAGCTTTTTCAGACGACTATTTTTCCTTTTCAGTCGATTGATTTCCTGCAGTAGAGGTTTTTTTTGCAGCAGAAATCTGTTCCTGTAGTAGATCTTCCTCATCTGCATTCTTTGACACTTGATCTTGCAACTTTGGGTTAGTTTCATCAAATACAACATGCATAGACTCTTCAACAGTCATCAATCTCTTATTATAGACTATATATGCACGAATTTGTGTAGCATAGCCTAGAAAAACACCATCATCCACTTTTGCATCAAATTTGCCAAAACTTTCTTTGTCATTATTTAAGATGAAGCACTTACATCCAAATACTTTTAGGTGACTTAAAATAGGCATCCTCCCTTTGAAAAGATCATAGGGGGTTTTCTTCAAAATTGACCTAATCAACTCTCTATTTAAAACATAGCAAGCAGTGTTGACTGCATCAACCCAAAAATACTTAGGTAGTGAGTTTTCATTCAACATAGTTCTAGCTAGTTCCTCAAGTGACCTGTTTTTCCTTTCAACAAACTTGAGAAATGACACATCCCATCATATTCATTTATGCACTCAAATAGATTCAAACTCTTTTATTGACTTGAACGTCAAAGAATATTTTGCGGATGGATCTTCTGTTGTGCTTTAGTCTCCAAGAGTATTTACCAGGAGTGATCGAGCTACATAGATCTTGCTGTTTGTCAGAAGTTGAATGTCCTAGATTCTAGTAAAAAAAATATATATATATATATATATATATATATATATATATATATATATATATATATATATATAAAAGGTTATATAAAGTAATTAACAGGAGATCGACTGATCCGTGGCTGTATTCATTGTTCACGGATGGCATATGTCACTACAACTAACGGTGGGGAAACCCAATGGAACATTTACCCTTTGGTGAAGAAAAGAAATTCGAGAAAATAAAAAGAAAAATGAGAAAGAATGTGAATAAAAAACTAAGAAAGGGAGTCATATTTTGTCTTATTTGATTGTTTTAAATATTGTTTTTTTTGTAATCGTAAACACTTAATTGGAAAGAAAGGGCCAAATAATAATAATAATAATAATAATAATAATAATAATAATAATAATAATTCTTTCTTAAAAAAACAACAAATGTGCCACTAAAATTACGAGTTGTATATGGGGTAGAGTTGAATGAACTAGGACTAAATCTACGACCATATTCACTGATAGCATGTGACAGTTTAATAGTGGTTGAGAAAGCCGGAGAATTTCTGAATAAAAAAGAAGAAGATAATATAAATTTATTATTTAATATTTAAATACTCCATCAAGACGCATTAGAATCATACAAAATTATTTCTACTTTCCATTTATTTAATTAAAAAGAAAGCAGAAAGTTGATTTTTTTTTCTTAAAGATGATTCTGAAAGTAAGAAGTAAATGTGAAATGAACTGACACTTCAACATCTTAAAAATATATATGTTTTTTTATGAAGGAAAATTATTTTTAACAAAATTTTTTGTTGACAAACTTTTAATTATATATCATAGTGGTTCTTAAAAATTATTTTTTGACAAAATTTTGCTTACAAACTTTGTCAAAAGAAAAAGTGTTAAAATATCATAATCTTTTTAGAAATAAAACAAATTTAGATAAAGCAATATCATGCAAAACAAACATAAAATGAAAGAAACTTTAGACTAAATAACTTCTTTTCATTTGAAAGTTTTATACTTCGACTCAAAAGAGAGAAAAAACATATTTAAAATTATGGCAAAATAAGTTGGGCCCAACGGGTCAACCTGTAGAAAAAAACGTGGATTATGCCAAGAATTTTGGTCCGTCAACACATATTAACTTGATTCGTTTGGTCCAGCCTGTTGGGTTGCAGGACAAGTTGACTACCGGCTAGCCTATGACCCATATCAATTTTTTTTGTTTTTTCTTTTTCACCTTTATTTATAGCTAACATAAATAATGAAACCAAAGTTCTTTAAGAGTTTATTTTCATGAATGAATATGTGATTTTTATCTTCATATATTATTGTAGTGTACTTCTATTTATCTTTTCTATTCTAATCAGTAATTTAGTAGGCAATAAAAAACAATCAAGTTAAAAAAACATTTTTTTTCTTTTCTATCTCATGAAATTTTATTTGGTATTATAATCTAAAATGTAAATAATTATAATTTATTTCAAAGTATTTGATATCGAAAAAATAATCATCCTCCTAATATTGAAGTAGTAAGAAAATGAATACGGGTATGTGTACGAAATTATACCCGTTATCCAGTAAAAATGAAGATGAGACAAAAATTTGATATTTAAATTTTAAATATGAGGATAAAGATGAATTTTTTCAACAAAGTTATTAGTGTTAATGTTGACACAACCCACATCTAGAGACTGACCCAAACTGAGTGTCCCAAACACTCATGTTGACGTCAAATAATTTCAAAACACAAAAGTCAGTGATATCATTACACATGAATTTGGTAGAAACATTACCTAACATTCTAATGTACCATTTGATATATTGAATGATATAATAATGTTAATAACTTGTTGAAATCTAGTATGATTCCTCGTCCACAAAATCATCTATGAGGAATAGGTAACAACATCAAGTTGGATGTGTTTAATTAGTAAACTCTCTTGACAATTAAAGAAAGAAATTAAAAGAGATTAAAAACTTTAAAAATAATATTTATCAAGAGTTAAAATTAATTTCACATTAAAAAATATTCATTCACTCAAAGTTAATTCTCCGTTCACATATAAAAAGCTTTTAAATTCTTTAAAAAATTATTTAACCCCTTTTTAACTCGATTTATTTTTAAATTCTTTAAAAAATTATTTAACCCTTTTTAACTCGATTTATTTTCTAACAAACACACCATAAACATAAAATAATAAATGGTTAAAGAAAATAAACACATGTTGTGAATACCCAATTTCATACGAGTGAATAATTTTTTCTAAAAAAAAAATGTGAAATATTATTCTCTTCCAAGATTTTCAAACTTTAATTTTAGCAAAAAAAAGATAAAGAAAAGAAAAAAGAGAGATGAAAAAAAGGAAAAAAATGAAAAAAAGAAGGAAGAGCATAATTTGTTATCACACTCCCCTACCTGAGCCCAACAACTCAACATATCTTTTACCTTTTTCGGATATTAGTGATATGATTCTAATAATTAAAAGCAAGCTTAATTATCATTTTGGTCCCTAATTTGTTGGTTTTGTTCATTTTGGTTCCCTTATTTTTTGTTGGTTCAATATGGTCCTCTAATTCTTTAAAATTGTTCAATTTGGTCTCTGCCGTTAAAATGACGTTAACACTGTTTCTGTACATGCCACGTGTCATTTTGTGGAATTTTGTAATTTTTTTTTTAAAATTCTTTTAAATTTTTTAAAATTTGTTTTTAAATTTTTTTGAAAAAAATTAAACTGCCACGTGTCACTTTATGGTTGTGACACGTGTCAACTTGATAATTTTTTTAATTTTAATTTTTTAATTTAAAAAAAATGCCAGGTGGCACATCACAATTGTGTCACGTGTCAAACTATCATTAGTTGTTTTCAATTTAGTCCCTCTATTTACAATTTTGATTCAATTTAGTCCTCCAATTTTTTAAAATGATACAATTTTGTCTTCTCTAATTTGAGACTAAATTAGTAATTAAGCTTAATTACAACTTATATATACATGTTAAAATCATTTTTATTATATTTATAGATCAAATTACTCCTTCTAACTATTGAAATTATTTTTTTTTACATGTGTACAAAATTTGAAGTGTGAAAAATTACAAGTAAAAAATGTAAAAAAAAAACATGAGTATTTAGGGAGAGATTTGATGTATAAATGATAACAAATTATTTTAATATGAATGTATAAATTGTAATTAAGTTTAATTATTAATTTGGTATCGAATTGGAGAGGACAAAATTGAATCATTTAAAAAAATTGGAAACTAAATTGAATCAAAATTGTAAATAGAGGGACTAAATTGAAAACAACCAATGTTAGCTTGACACATGGCACAATCGTGACCTGCCACGTGGCATTATTATTATTTTTAAATAAAAAAATCTCAATTTGACGTGTGTCACAACCATAAAGTGACACGTGGCAGTTTAATATTTTTTTTAAAAAAATTTATAAAAATTAAAATTTTTTTTTTTAAAAAATACAAAATTCCATAAAATGACACGTGGCATGTACGGAAACGGTGTTACATCAACTTAACGGTAGGGACCAAATTGAATTATTTTAAAGAATTAGATGACCAAATTGAACCAACAAAAAATAAGGGGACCAAAATGAACCAAACCAACAAATTAGGGGACCAAAATGATAATTAAGCCTTAAAAGCAATATCTCTTTATATAATAAGAATCAATATTACTAATTGGGATTGATTTTTGTGCTCTGATTTGTCAAGAGTTAGAATCAATATTATTGATCTTGATTGATTTTGTGCTCTGATTTGCTATGATTTGATCTCATAATGTGCTGCTATCATGACCAATTCCTTCTCCTTATATTGTTCATTACAATTAAGACTGAGATTGCATTGATATTGCAAGATGTGAGTATAAATGCACACTTTATCATGTGAAAATCAGGGACCGAAAAAAATATTTCCTACACTTTTCTAATTCTTTCCAATCACCACTCCCACATATACACCTCATTTTTTTATCTCTCTCTAAAAAAAACATATTGAAGGAGATAAGAATCGAAAAAAAAGAAAAGAAAAAGACATTCTCTATACTCTCTCTTTCTCTCTCATTACCACGCACACAAACACATCTCATTTTTATCCCTCTTAGAAAAAAAACACACAAAAATATTATAAAGAGAGGTAAGAAAAAGAAGAGACAGAAGATATGTCATTGTTAGTTTCTTTTTATTTTCATTTATTTTTTTAATTTTCATTATATTTTTGGAATCATAAAAAATTGTTTTTTTTTTCATTTCTTTGGTGTCTATTCGTCCGCTCGCGTTGCATGACACCCATTTCAGACTTTCGTTCCTTTTTTTTTCTAAAAAATATATACCAATCTAAGAATAAAAAAATAGCTTTCTTTTTTTACTCTTTAATATATATCTAGTTGCTCACGTCGCAGTAACATCCACATCCACTTTTAAATAACTTTAAAAAAATATTAAAAATTTATAAATAATTAAAAAATGAAAAAAAATAAAAGATAAAAAAAAATTTATTTCAAGTGTCTGTCTGGCCACTCGCGTCACGTGACACCAATTTTAAAATAATTCAAAATACGAAAAAATTAAATAAAAAGGTTTTCAAAAATATCAAAAAATTCAAATTATTTTCCAAATAGTTTTTGTAAAAGAACTACGTAACCTTGATTCTTCATTGTAAATGGAGATACGTAGGTAGGGATGTCAAAAAAATCCGTACCCACAGTGGGTAGGAAACAAATATTAAAAATGGATACCCGCTACCCGCGGCTACGAATATTTTTTATACCCGCATGTTAACGGGGCGGGTACAGGTATCATAATATTCGTACCCGTGGATACTCGTACCCGCTAAATTTTAATTCACAAAAATACCTTTATATATATATATACATATTAGTAAAAAACATTATGATCTAATATTTTCTAAGTTGCACATCTTATCTTTTTCTGTCTTCATTCTTCCAGCTTCAAGTATTGGTACATTGTCTTCTTCCAAGTACATTCCTTAACACTTTTCTCTTTCCCTTCTTTGAAATTAAACATATACATCAAATCCTATAAAGACAGTGACGTTTGTTTATGGTATGCTTATTGTCAAATGATGGAATCAAAATAAGAATAATTGACACGTGACAGTTGAGGTTTATTATTTGATTATTTTTCAGGAATCAATCGGAGAAAGTGAGCTTGTTGATCAAAACACTAATTAAAAAATTTCCATTGTGTTGAATGTCATTTTATATTTATTTTTATAATTATTTAAACTTGTATGAACTTGAGTTTGTTTGAACTTTATTTAAAATTTATGACAGTGATGTATTTTATTTTATTTTATTTTATTTAAATTTATGATTAAATATTTATTTTTGAATAATTTTGTAAATACCCACGGGTACCCGTGGATACCCGCGGATATGAAAAAAATAAACGGGTATCCGCATAACAGATACCCGACGAATATGGGTACAGGTACGGGGCGAATATTTATCCAGCGGGTAGGGTACGGGGGAGCTACGACCCGTACCCTACCCGCCTCGTTGACATCCCTATACGTAGGAGCGAGGATTAATTCTTGTTGGACCCAAAAAAATATTTTTGTTTCTTTTATACATCCTTTTATTGTTACTTTTGGAGAAAATTAAATATTTTGAAAACAACATAACTTTTGCATATTTAATTAAAGGTATCGTCTTAAGACGGGCGTTATAGGGTGCTAATATCTTCCCCACACGTAATCGACTCCCGGACCCAAAATCTAGTTTTTCGCATACCTTGTTTTATCTTTTTTGGTTTTTCCTTAGTTTTCCAAAATAAAGTATGGTGGCGACTCCAAACTCTGTTTTTACAAATTTTATTTTTGGTTCGTTGTCCCGTTGCAATTTCGGTTTGGACAGATGGCAACTCCACTTGGGATGCTAGAGAGTCAGACCATTTATTTGGATGTGCAAAATTGATGTGGTTTTTCTTCATATTTTTTCTTTCTCATTTTTTTTTTCTTTTTGGGTATGTGTATTTTTATCTCTTTTTATATTTAGAATAATTGTATGTGTATATTCTTCTTTATTTTGGTATTTGGAATGTTTGTTAGGTGGGGGGTTTGGATATACATTGTATTCTCCCTTCACACACACACATTTTGTTCATTACATGAGTGGGGCCCTATACCCAAGTCTGAGTTGCTTAGAATTAGAGGGGATTGTGTAGCATTATCATAGTGAATGTACTTCCCAAGTGGTCATTTTGAGAACCTCAGCTAGAGTTTATTTGTTTCATTGGTACTCCCACTTCTTGTTGTTTACCAATTGTCGGGGAAATGCCATGAAGTGGGTCATAGCTCTAGTGACCTTGATCTTTAGGTATTAGAAAATTATCCTTGTGAGCACATATACTTTGCCCTAGAACTTTAAGTGTCGAACCTATGTCAAATTAAGGTACTAAAGGGAGACTATTTGCATCATTTACCCTAACATTCCCTTGTATATAATAATAAATTCATCACAATCACACCATTATAAGAAAAAAAAAGGCAAAATGCCTCCTAAGGCATAAACATACATTTCATTGGCATATCATGTGAATAAGTGTCCAGCGAGGCACAACCATGCATTGCATTCCCATTCTGTGGTCATTCACGGTACCCTATCCATAGCTTCAAACACATAGCATGTATATGCATAATTAAAAAAAAATCCAAAATGTTTGCACTGCAATAAATTCAATTATTTTCCACTTTTTTTTATCACCAAATTCTTGGAATCTTTCTTATGAAAAATGAGAAAATAATAAAACATTCTTTGGTCAAATCAGTGGATTGAATAAACAAATAAAATTTGTTTGTTATCATGTCTTTTGAAGCATCATATAGTCTTGCATACATGAAATTGCTCAAATCCATCTTCCTTTCCATCTCTCTTCCACCATAAACCTTGTTTTCATTTTCATGGAGGATTATCATAAAGGGGACAAATACCTTAAAAAGGATTACCATAAATTCTCTGAACACAAAAAAAAAAATCAGATAGACTGAAAATTTTGAAGGACAGTCTAGACAAAAATAAGACAAAAAAAGAGAACAAAACAAAAGGCATCTTGTCATATGAAATAAATTATTTTTCTGTGAATTAAATTGTTTGAGAAAAACAATTATGATTTGAAATGATGTGTGACCATGTTTCTTTATCCAAAAAAAAAGTAACTATCCTTTGCTACCCCATTTGAACTTTCAAAAAAATTTCTTTCAAATTACCCTAAACAAGGGTCACCCTCACATTGAGGAGAATTAATATAATGTTTGCATTTGTTTCATCCAAATGATAGTTCACCAATACAAAAATATCAAAAAAAAAGAAACAAAATAATATGGTCATATCAAGAAAGAAAAAAGAGAAGCAAAAGTTTAGAGAATAAGAATAAAAGGTCAAAATATAAAAAAAAAAGGTGAACAAGAAGAAGTCAAACAAATTCTGAATGAAACATTATTCAAAGATCCTTGTTTGAAACAACCATCACATCACTTTTTGGGCCTTTAATATCATTTACATTCATACCCATAGTTTTGGCAATGATACAAGCCTTTCGAAGGTTTTTATCTTTAGGGTTTAGGGTTTAGGGTTTAGGGAAACATGCTTTTGCACCCTAAGACCATCATAGGCTCTCACACTAAGGGCAAACTTTTGAAGTCCCAATCTTTTCCTTAATACCATCAATAATTGGGGAAAGCCCAAACACATTTTGTGCCTCGAGACCAATTCAAATTGGGAGAACTCCCTAGTTAATCTTCATCACCTCATTCAAACCTTTTCAAGCCCTTGGTAATTTCATGCATGTCATTCAAATAGTGTTTCAAAAGAAATGATTAAAAAAAGTGTTTGTTAGTAAATTGATTAGACCAAAGAAATGATTTGAAAAAGTAAAAAAATATCAAAGTTGAATGATTCCATGAATTCAAAATAATAATGAAATGGGAATCAATTCAAATTTGTTTTCAAAAAAATGCAAAAGAAAAATTCATACATCATACCAAGTCATGCATACATGAGTCATTCATCTTTTCGAATAAAATAGTTTCCACCTTTCCAATCAAAACCCTATTCACTCATATGAATGATTATTGAATCCTTTCGTTTTAGAAAGAAGAAATTAAAAATAAAACATAATTTTGTTTCTATGATGTTTCTCAAATTTATGGTCTTCTTCATTCATATGAATGACCAATATACCCTAAGCCCAGTTTCCACACTGGCCCCCAAGCCCAGTTTTCACATTGATCCCCAAGCCCTGTTTCTACATTGGCCTCCAAACCCAGTTTCCACATTGGCCCTCAAGCCCAATTTCCACACTAGCCCCTAATGGATTTTCTCATCATTGAGGCCCCCTACGAGGCAATGGTCATCGATTTCTTCACATCAAGACCCTCTGCAAGGCATGGTCATTTTTTCTTTGTCACATCGAGGCCCTCTAGGATGCAATGGTCATCGATTTCTTTACATCAAGGTCCTCTGCGAGACAATGGTCATTGATTTCTTTCCTTTTGATATAAACCCTCTCCTCGGGATTTGTCTAATATGTTTTTTTCAAAAAGTCAAAAAAAGAAAATAATAAAACAAAGTGATTTGTCAGATCGTGACCCTCTACATGGTAATGGTCACTGAATCTTTTGGATATAGACTCTCCCCTCGGAATTGGTCTAATCTTTTCTCAAAAAGTCAAAAAAAGAAAAATTTCGGATCGGTACCCTTTACATGGTAATGGTCACCAAATCTTTTGAATAGACCCCCTCGACGAGATTCGTCTAATTTAGTTTTTTCAAAAAGTAAAAAAAAAAAACAAAAAAATTAGTGTGTCAAATTAAGACCCTCGACTTGGTAATGACCACCTAGTTCTTTTCTTTCAGATATAGACCATCTCCTCTGGAATGGGCAAGTTTGTCTTCAAATTTGTCTTCTTTTGAAACCAGAACGAAATTAGTGTTTTTATCTTTACTTATCTTTTATTACGATAATATGAAAAAGTCAAATTTTCATATTATCTAGCAAAATCTAAGCAAAGAGGGACAGCTGTCAATGCCCAATTTCGTTCGAGTGAATAAATTTTTCTTTTTCAAAAAAATAAAAATAAAAAATGTGAAACATTATTTTCTTCCAAGATTTTCAAACTTTAATTTTAGCAACAAAAAAAAGAGATGAAAAAAAAGAAAAAAGAGAGATGAAAAAAGGAAAAAAGAAGAAGGAAGAACCTAATTTGTTATCACACTCATCTTCATGAGCCCAACAACTCAACATATCTTTTACCTTTGTTCTAATAGAGAAATTAGTGATATGATTCTAAATTAAAAGCAATATCTCTTCATATAATAAGAATCAATATTACTAATTGGGATTGATTTTTGTGCTCTGATTTGTTAAGAGTTAGAATAAATATTATTGATCTTGATTGATTTTGTGTTCTGATTTGCTATGATTTGATCTCATAATGTGCTGCTATCATGACCAATTCCTTCCTTATATTGTTCATTACAATTAAGGCTGAGATTGCATTGATATTGCAAGGTGTGAGTATAAATAGGCACTCTATTATGTGAACAGGGATCGGAAAAAATATTCCCCACACTTCTCTAATTCTTTCCCATCACCATTCCCACCTATACACCTCATTTTTTTATCTCTCTCTCCAAACAAAAAAAAAACATATTGAAGGAGATAAGAATAAAAAAAAAAGGCATTCTCTATACTCTTTTTTTCTCTATCATTACCACGCACACAAACGCATCTCATTTTATCCCTCTTAGAAAAAAAAAACACAAAAATATTATAAAAGGAGGCAAGAAAAAGAAAAGACAGAAGGTATGTCATTGTTAGTTTCTTCTTCTTTTGATTTATTTTTTTAATTTTCATTATTTTTTTAAAATCATAAAAAGTTGTTTTTTTCCCATTTCTTTGGAGTTTGTTTGACCGCTCGCGTTGCATGACACCCATTTCAGACTTTCGTTCTTTTTTTTTTCTAAAAAATATATACCAATATAAGAATTAAAAGATAGCTTTCTTTGTTTACTCTTTAATATCTATCTAGTTGCTCACGTCGCATTAACATCCACATCCACTTTTAAATAACTATAAAAAAATATTAAAAATTTATAAATGATCAAAAACTGAAAAAAATAAAAGATAAAAAAAAAGGAATTTATTTCAAGTGTTTGTCCGGCCACTCGCATCGCGTGACACCAATTTTAAAATAATTCAAAATACGAAAAACATAAATAAAAAGGTTTTCAAAAATATCAAAAAAATTCAAATCATTTTCCAAATAGTTTTTGTAAAAGAACTATGTAACCTTAATTCTTCATTGTAAATGGAGATATGTAGGAGCGAAGATTAATACTTGTCGAGCCCAAAAAAATATTTTTGTTTCTTTTGTACATCCTTTTATTGTTACTTTTGGGAAAAATTAAATATTTTGAAAACAACATAACTTTTGCACATTTAATTAAAGGTACCGTCTTAGGACGGGCGTTCTGGAGTGTTAATATCTTGCACACACATAACTGACTCTCGGACCCAAAATATGGTTTTTTTCGCAGACCTTGTTTTATCTTTTTTGGTTTTTCCTTAGTTTTCTAAAATAGACTATGGTGGTGACTCCAAACTCTGTTTTTACAAATTTTATTTTTTGTTCGTCGTCCCGTCGCGATTTCAGTTGCAACACATGTAAATAATAATTAAAATAAAAAGTAAATTTCTCTCTCTTCATCACGTGTCAATTTTTGGTTTTTTTTTTAAAATTTTTTGAATTTTTTTTGAATTTTTTTTGAATTTTTTTTTGAATTTTTTTTTGAATTTTTTACACTTGTCACTTCACAGTTGTACCACGTGTCAAAATGACTCAATTTGGTCGCTATATTTGTTTTTAGTTTCAATTTAGTCCAAACTTTTGTAAAAATGAAGCAATATTGTTCCTCCTTAAATTGACACTCAATTTAATTTTTTGTATACAACTTATGATGATATTCTTAATAAAATTGACATTTTTATTAAATATTTGTAGAAATATTTTTAAACAATTTTTTTTTTAGTTTTATTATTAAACAAAGTTAAACCCCAAACTTAATTTCAAAAATTAACAATTTTGTCATCATATATAATGGCATCAAGTATATCATATTATACAAACTTAATGAAGATTAAAAATCAAATAACTTGTTACACATAAGTTTAGGAAATAAATTTCAAGTTCAAAACAAAACCAAAGTCTAATGTTTTGTATAGAATTTAAAATTAATTTAAAATATTTATAGAAATATTTAATAAAAACGTTAATTTTAGTAAGGATATCACCATAAGATTTATAAAAATGTAAATTAAGTGTCAATTTAAGGAGGGACAATATTATTTCATTTTTAAAAAAAAATAGAACTAAATTGAAACTAAAAACAAATATAGGAACCAAATTGAGTTTTGACACATGACACAACAGTGAAGTGACACGTGTAAAAAAATCAAAAAATTCAAAAAACATTCAAAAAAAATTCAAAAAAACTAGAAATTGACACGTGGCGTTGAATTCAACACCGTTTGGTAAAACTAACGATAAGGACTAACTTGAATCATTTTTAAGAAAATGAGGACCAAATTGAGACAACAAAAAATTTGAGAACCAAAGTGATATTACTTAACAAATAGAGGGACCAAAAGAGTAATTTAACCTTATTTTAACTAAAAGTCTCTGGGATGATTTCTTCTCTTGTGTTTGGTTATTTAGAATTTTTTAAATTTCAAGACATTCAAATACATTAAATTTGAATTGATTTTATTTCAACTTTTTTTTATATTTTTCAATGTATCGTTTACATAAGACAATTCTTAGTGAATTTTATTTTTCTTGTTTAGATAAAGTATTTCAATTATCACCAAAACCAAAAATTATTTACATATTAAATAAATATTAAAATTAAAAAAAAATATCAATATTGATTATATTTTATAGTCGAACAAATAAAGTGTTGTTATTTGATGGAAGAGAAAGAATAATTTAAACATGAACCAAAATTTATCATACTATGGTGTAATTGTTATTATTGGAAGTTTCACATTAATTAAAGAAAATTCTAATTTATAGTATATAAGTGTGTGCAATTTATTAGTCAATTTTGTGTGTTAGATTTAAAATATAATTCTTAACATGATATCAAAATCATGAGTTAAAGTATATCTTAACGAAATTTGTTTTTAGTTGGGTATGTTGTCCCACGTGCTAACGAATCGCTCATTAATCTATAGTCTCACAGTCAATATATATATATATATATATTTATATATATATATATATATATATATATATATATATATATATATATATAGAGAGAGAGAGAGAGAGAGAGAGAGAGATGGCAAAAATATTCGTATCCGTGAGTATTTACAAATTAAATTCGTAACAGATAGTTGGTACCGGCGGGTAGCTGGTATTTTAATACCTGTATATAAATGGGTCGGGTGTAGGTATCATACTATCCGTACCCGTGGGTACCCATTCCCCGTAAAAAAATTAAAATTAAAATTATGTTTTATTAAGTTAAATTTAATTAAAATTAAATTTAATTTAATTAAAATTTAATTTAATTTATATTTAATTTTACATTTTTTTGTAATTTTATTTAAATTTAATTGCAAATATTTATAAAATATATTTTTTAAATGTTTGTAGGTATCTATGGGTATTTGCAGGTTTTAAAATACCTGCGAGTATTTTTTAACGGGTACCCATGCGGGTAGCGAGGCGGGTAGCGGACAGATTTTTTTTTTGTTGCAGGTCGGGTTACATGTAGACACTATTTGTGCCCGACCCAACTCGTTGTCATCCTTATATATATGTTTCAATGTGAGGGGGTGAGTACGACGGTCCACATGAATTAGAGATGGTCAATTTAAAATATATAATTAGATGCAAACATTACTTTATATGTCAGTTTTATAAGGTCGATCGAGATAGACTTAAAATCAACTTCATACCAATTTCTTTTCTCAACTTTAACTATTATATATTTTGACTTCATTTATTTTATCAATCTCATCCTCTTTGTGTTTATATAGATGTTTCATATAAACACACGGTAAATGTAGTATAATTTATTCCTACACGCAATGGCACACCTAAGTGTACATGAGGGTGGCCAAGCGCACTCCTGAATTTTTTAAATTATTACGAAATATCTGGAAAAAAAATTATTTTGCCCCTCCTAATTCTTTATTTGAACTTTTAAAAGCTATTAGATTGAATCTTAAATAATTTCTAATTATCCTCACTTACTTAAAATTTTAGATCTGCGAGTGGCTACATTATCCAACCATGTAAAGACGTTTTTCTTATAATAAAAAACACTTTAAAACCTTATAACAAAGTGAGTGTTTTTATTTTTTTAAATTGTGTTAAAATTGTTATTGCCATATAATGGACTATAATGTAACAATGACACTTTAAAATTAGATATCTATAACTTTCATATAAATGAATAACATTACTACTATAACATGAAAGTTAGTTAAATTGTAATATAAAATAGAGCGGTGAAAATAAAAAGGCTTAAATACCTTTTTTGTCCTCATTTTTGTAGTGTTTGTTGCGGATGATTCTCATTTTGACATAATGTTTAAAATGGTCTTTATTTTTATCGAATGTTTAAAATGGTCCTCATTTTCGTAATTCGTGTTTTATTTGGTCTTTTTCTGTAACGCCGTTTAAATCATTAACGGAACATTGTACATGTGACACAGTTTGTATTAGGGTGTGTTACGTGTACTGTACATATGGCTAATTAACGTTAATTTTTCAATTTAGGAGAAATTTTACAATTAGAGAAATTTCTTCATCTTCGTCTTTCTTGAGCTCGGATTTGCAGAGGAAGCAATTAATACTTGTCATTTCATCATTGGATTGCAGTTGCAGCTTAGGATGAAATTACAGATTAGGAGGAGGCCATGATAGCAGCTACAAACGTCTTAGTTATTTTTTGGAATTTCTGATGTAGAATTCATTATTGATGTACTGCATTTTGACTTTCCTTAAACTTCGTT
>Ga0214543_1008411_pt1 | contig 16899 bp, 17 predicted proteins | sample CNSS2metaG_FD_160094 | JGI IMG/M metagenome (GOLD analysis project Ga0214543, IMG submission 160094) | Root nodule microbial communities from cowpea collected in UCLA plant growth center, Los Angeles, California, USA - CNSS2 | ecosystem: Host-associated > Plants > Roots > Nodule | place: USA... | reverse complement strand
GTTTTTGTATCTCATGGTCAATAAACCCAATTATAGGAAATCCCAATTAAATCAATCTTTAAACACACAAATTCAATTAAATACCCATAATTAAACACTGAATGAGGGCAAAAATATGCACTCATCACACCTCAACCAGGAAATGATCCTCCAGTGCATGGCGCTTACCCTACAACCCGGCCCCTTCGCCAACAACGTCTACCTACACCCACCTGCCTCTATGCACGAACTCAAATTGTGTGCAGCCGACTATGTCTGTATGGAGGGGATGCAAACCCTCCATACCAAATTCTACAATGGCTATGTAGCCACCACCGCCAACCCTACCCCGCAACCTCCCCGCCCTGATGCTTGCCCACGCGAGCCCCGCCAACCTCGCTTCACCAGATATGCCCCTCTTACCGTAGCCCGCTCCCGCATCCTCGATGAGGCTCTAGAAGTTGACCTAATCCCTCCATCACGCAAGACAACCACACCTCCTAACGCTGATATGACCAACTACTGCCTTACCACCGCAACCATGGCCACACTACAGAAGAATGCAAAGCACTCCAGGATAAAATAGAAGAATTGGTCCGTGTTGGTCACTTTCGCCGTTTCATCCGTAGAGATGACCATTCCTCTCGATCCTGCCACCCCCCTCGATCCAACCACAAACGCCCTCCACATGACTCCCGTCACGAGAGACGCCCCACCCAACCCACTAACCAAGAACCCGAACCGGCCCGCACCGACATCACCCCTGCCGACCCTCCCCTACGTGGCACCATCAACACCATCTCTGGTGGCTTCGCTAGTGGAGGATCCACTTCTTCTGCCAGAAAGAGACACCTCCGGCATATCCAATCCATCAACCATATCATCCATTCCCACCATAGACGCTGCATGCCTCCCATCATCTTTACAGATGACGACTTTCATGGCCTCGACCATCAACAAGATGACCCCATGGTCATCACTGTTGAAATAAAATTACGCCGTTAAGAAAGTCCTTGTCGATCAGGGCAGCTCCGTTGAGATCCTTTACTGGGCCACCTACCAAAAGTTCCAACTTCCGGACACCGCCATGGTCCCGTATGACGAGCCAATCTATGGCTTCTCTGGTGAACAAGTATCCACCCGTGGCTACATCGACCTCCACACCGTCTTTCGTGAAGGGACCCAAACCAAAACCATCCCAATCCGCTTCCTTATCGTCGACACGTCAACATCCTACAATATCCTCCTGGGTCGTCCTTCCCTCAACACCCTTGGCGCTGTCGTCTTCACTCCCCACTTGGCCATGAAGTTCCCTTCCCCTTCCGGTGACATCCTCACCATCCACTGCGACCAGGGCTTGGCACATGAATGCTACATGGCCAGCCTGCGCCCACAACTCCCAATTCAACAAACCAACCACATTGAGCGACCTCCCAGCTCCGGCATCGCTTTATCAGGCGAAGATCTAGATCCCAGAGTAGGCCGGGATGTTCGTCTCGAACCAGTTGAAGAGACCTCCCCTCTAGAGCTTCCCAATGGTCACTCTATCAACCTAGGCACCGGTTTGAACTCTGATGAGCGTGCCATCATAACACCCATCCTCACCAGCAACACAGACCTTTTCGCCTGGTCAGCCGCTGATCTACCTGGGGTGGACCCTCTAGTGGCATCCCACAAGCTATCCATCTACAAAGAAGCCCGCTACGTATCCCAGAAAAAACGTAAACTTGGCGAAGAGCGCTGACTAGCAGCTAAGGTTGAAGTTGACAAGTTACTGAAGGCAAGATTCATAGAAGAAGCTTAGTACACCACTTGGCTTTCTAACGTAGTTTTGGTGAAGAAAGCCAATGGCAAATGGCGGATGTGTGTAGACTACACGGATCTGAACAAAGCCTGCCCTCACGATGCCTACCCCTTACCCAATATCGGTCGACTTGTTGACGGCGCGGCAGGGAATAAGGTGCTTAGTTTTTTGGATGCATATTCCGGATACAGCCAAATCCCCATGGCCGTATCTGACATGAACAAAACCGCCTTCATCACGGACGATGCCAACTACTTCTATAAGGTCATGCCTTTTGGTCTCAAGAACGCCGGAGCGACCTACCAACGGCTAATGGACAAGGTTTTCAGTCATCTAATGGGACAATGTGTCGAAGTATATGTTGACGACATGGTTGTCAAGTCCCCAAGCCATCACCAACATGCCGAGGATCTCTCGGCAGTCTTCTCTGTGCTACGCCAGTACAACCTCCGTCTCAACCTAAACAAGTGTGTATTCGGTGTCGACCGGGGTAAATTCCTTGGTTTTATGTTAACCCAGCACGACATAGAAGCCAATCCCGAAAAATGCAAGGCCATTATCGAGATGCGCAGTCCCACTACCATCAAGGAGGTCCAACATCTCATAGGCCGCCTCACAGCCATTTCCCGCTTCCTACCCAAACTAGCCGAACAAACCCAACCTATAGTCCAACTCCTAAAGAAATCCACCCGGTTCACGTGGACTGACGATTATGAACAGATCTTTCAAAAATTGAAAACCACCCTCACCTCACCACCTATCCTCCATTAGCCGGACACCCACTGACCCCTCCTTGTATACATCACAGCCACCGACTACACCGTCAGCGCCGCGCTTGTCCAAGAAATAGAAGGCACGTAGCATCCTGTCTACTTCGTTAGCAGAACGCTACAGGATCCCGAAACCAGATATCAAATGGTGGAAAAATTGGCCCTATCTTTAGTCCACGCAGCTCGCCGCTTACGCCCATATTTCCAAAACCACAACATCACCGTCAAAACCGGTTACCCAATCCAAAAAATTCTGCAAAAACCAGATCTGGCCGGACGGATGTCATCCTGGGCCGTCGAGCTGTCAGAATTCAACATTCGCTACGAACCCCATGGCCCCATTAAAGCTCAATGTCTCTTGGATTTTGTCAATGACCTCCAGCACACATCCACAGAGGACCAGTGGACACTTCATGTAGATGGTACCTCAAATCCAAAAGGTGTCGGTGCTGGCATTGTGTTAGAAGGACCCAATGACATCCTCATCGAAAAATCCCTTCACTTTGCCTTCAAAACGTTGAACAACCAAGCCGAATACGAAGCTATCCTCGCTAGCCTTTCCCTTGCCCGCGAAGTAGGTGTCAAGACGCTAACATGCAAAACTGACTCCAAGCTTACTGAGGACACCTAAACGACGAATTCCAGATTAAAGACCCCATCCTTCTACAAGATTATCATCTGGTCCGAACAGTCATTCAATCCGCCTTTGAGCGAGTCCGCATCGAACACATCCCAAGAACCAACAACATCAGAGCCAACATCCTCTCCAAATTAGCCAGTGCCAAATTAAAAAGCCGCCACCGATCCCTGTTGCAGCAAACACTATCTACACCCTCCATAACACATACTTGTCAAAACCTAACCCACGCCCCAACGGACAACACCGCTCCTCCCCAAAGCCATAACTGGACCACCCCCTATATCCAATACCTAAAAACCGGCAACCCCCCACAGGATGCGGACAAAACTTGGCTGGCTAAGGCTGCCAGGTATACCATGATAGGCGATGACCTTTACAAATGTGGGTATGGCCAACCCCTCCTCAAATGTGTCACGGCAGAGCAAGCATAGTATATTATTAAAGAGCTACACGAAGGCATTTGCGGCTACCATTCCGGTGCACGCACCATGGCCACTAGAGTACTTAGAGCCGGGAACTTCTGGCCGACCATAGAAGCAGACTGCCAAGACTATGTCAGAAAGTGCAAACCATGCCAAGAACATGGCAACCTCATCCACCAGAAGCAAGAACAACTCCATCACATAATATCCCCATGGCCCTTCGCAAAATGGGGAATGGACATCCTTGGCCACTTCTCACCCGGCAAGGGACAATTGAAATTTCTGATTGTAGTCGTTGACTACTTCACCAATTGGATAGAAGCCAAACCACTATCACGGCCCAGCAGGTTCAACAGTTTGTTTGGAAGGATTGCATGCAGATGTGGCATCCCACACACCATCATCACCGATAATGGCCGACAATTTATAGATAAGGAGCTAGCCAAATTCTACATTGGCCTGGACATCAAACACATCACAAGTTCTGTAGAACACCCACAAACTAATGGGCAAGCAGAGGCGGCCAACAAGGTTATCCTAATGGAACTGCGCAAACGATTAGATAGCGCCAAAGGCCAATGGCCCGAAGAGTTAGTAGAAGTGCTATGGGCTTACAAGTGCACCCCTCAATCAGCAACAAACGAATCCCCTTTCAACCTAGTTTACGGTGCAGATGCCATGATACCAGTTGAAATTGGCGAACTATCCCTGCGCCGAGAACTATACGACCCAACCCACAACCATCAAAACATGGCCACTCATTTCAACCTCCTACCCAAACTCAGAGAAAAAGCTCAGATACTCAATTTAGCTGCCAAACGCAGAGCTGCCAAAAAGTATAACACAAACCTATGTCCATGATTGTTCGCAATCGGGGACTTAGTATGGAGAATGGCCAGCAGTTCAAGAAAGAAGGATGGCAAATTCTCCGCCAACTGGGATGGCCCATACCACATACGTGAAGACATAGGAGGAGGAGCTTATCGCCTTGAACATTTATCCGGGGAAGAAATACCTAACACTTGGAATGTATCCCACCTCAAACTCTATTTCAGTTAAATGTATGCTTCAATAAGCCGAACACTTGTAACCTTGGGTGTACTCTTTTTTCTCACCTGGTCTTTTTTCCCTAAGTAGGGTTTTGGCTAGGGAGGTTTTAACGAGGCACCCCATATTCAATAAATGAAACGAAGGGTTCTCAACTATACAACTTTCCTACGTTTTTACTCTCATATTCGTTTAAGTTCCCCACCCTTACCACAAGTAAGCGGCCTGGGTCGAACACCCTTAACTTGTGCTTAATTCGTCTAAGTTCCCCACCCTTACCACAAGTAAGCGGCCTGGGTCGAACACCCCTAACTTGTGCTTAATTCGTTTAAGTTCCCCATCCTTACCACAAGTAAGCGGCTTGGGTCGAACACCCTTAATTTGTGCTTAATTCATTTAAGTTTCCGACCCTTACCACAAGTAACCAGCCTGGGTCGAACACCCTTAACTTGTGCTTAATTCGTTTAAGTGCCCCACCCGTACCACAAGTAAGCGGCCTGGGTTGAACACCCTTAACTTGTGCTTAATTCGTTTAAGTTCCCCACCCTTACCATAAGTAAGCGGCCTGGGTCAAACACCCTTAACTTATGCTTAATTCGTTTAAGTTCCCCACCCTTACCACAAGTAAGCGAATTGGGTCGAACACCCCTAACATACAATCGATCACGTCACACATACACCACATATCATCAAAACCCGACATACACAATAACATACAGAACATCAATCGCATTAAGCATAAATGCAAAGTGTACCAACGTAACATAATGTATTAGTTATTACAGACATAGGCTCAATAATATTTTCAAATCAATAAAGATTTAAATCCTATCCTGCCGCATCAGGAGCCACCTCCTCAGCATCGCCCGCCTCCTTCGCCTCTTCAGCCGCCTCCTTCTCCTCCTCCTCATCCGGACTGCTCTCACCTTCCTTGACGATCTTTCCATCAATAACAACCTTGTTCACATCAAACTTTGAGTCTGTAATGTCGACCTCCTGATGGAAAAAGGCTACTTGACGTAATCCCTTCTCAAAGTCGTTGATGTGCTCTTGTATGATGCAGTTCTTCAAGTCATCAAGCTCAACTGTAGCACCATCATACTTGTCTTTTAACTCGTCATAATCCTCCTCCAACTCTTCTATTTTCTTCTTCAACTTACCTGCTGAGTCCAAACAGCGAACCCTCCAAGTTGCCAACCTTTTTCTCTCATCCTCCCAACCCTCCCTTTCCTTCTTCCACGCAACTCTCTATTCCTCAAACTTGTCGACTTTTCCCTGTAACTCCTTCACCTTTTCCCGACCTCCCTCCTTCAACTCCCTTCGATATAAAGACCCCACACGGCGGCTTAATATCAAGGCTTTGCTTCCAAACTCCACCATCGTCCTAACAATATGGTCCACCTCCATGCTATCAATAGAATTTATAATGGTATCTGGGAGGTTGATCGCAATATCCTTCCTCACAGATATTTTTGGCAACTCAATTAAACCAGACTCCGACCCTTTCTCCCCACTGGTCGACCTCGCCCCACTGGCCGACCCCGTCCCGAGCAAGACCGCCCTCACTTTCTTCACGTCCTTCCCCTTGCCGGGTCGAGGCGGTAACTCGACTTTCCTTTTCGTCCCACCATGAACATGTACCTCCACCACAGACTCTTGCAAATTGGTAACGTCAACTTTTCCCGCTGCCTTAGCCTTAGCGGCCATCTCCTTCCTCAGCGATTGGAAGAGCGCCAAGTTCTTCTTCCCAGATTGCGCCATGTGCCCTACAATGATACATTAAACCCCGGATTAAAACAACTTAGAATCATTAACACAATTTAAGTAACAAACAAATACCTTCAATATCTATAATCTGATCCACCGAATTATAAACTCTAACTAAGCCCTTAGTGGGCAACTTATCAAAAAACTTCATTAAGATCTCCACCACCTCCTTATCCCCCGCCGATAACTCATCCATCCCCATATCTTTGTATCGAGAAGGGGTACCCGTCCAGCTAAATGGGAATTTTGTACTCCCATCTGCATTCAAGAAATAAGGCTTGCCTTCTCCCTTCACCACCACTTTGAAGTACCCGTTCTTGAAGTGCTTGAAAGACTGGGAGAATGTGTCCAGTCTGTTGATACTAGGACGACTTATCAGAGACAGCCAAGAAGTCGGTTGGCGGGGTCTGGTGTCATAGAAGTATAGGAAGGCATAAAGAGAAGGCTCCAAGTATAGAGATTGGCACAAGATGCGAAAGGCTTGCAAGTAAGCCCAAATATTCGGGTGCAACTGTGTAGGTGCCACGTTCAGTGCGCGCAACACACCCATAGTGAAATCATCTAACGGTAGCCGTACATGTAGCTGCGAAAAGTGACACATGTATATATAGAAGAACTTCTCCGTGGCCCCCTCCTACCCGTGACACACACGGTCAACAGCGCTAACCCTCTCTAGGGAAACGATATCACTGCTTACCCCCTTCGAGATGACAAGTGTACAGTTCAGCCAGGAGTTCAATAAACGAGACCACCGGAACAAAGATGATTGATTATGGATATCGGCAGCCACCCACCCATAACCGCCTTTGGCCGGCCATTCACTCTCGGCCAACTCCTCAAGGGGATCTTCTCAGACCTCCCTAATTGTCTCCATGGAGATCCCACTTATCATACCTCTAGAACTAGTACCCTCTTCATCTAGTTGCCTATCTCTACTCCTCTCCGACCCCATACTTTCACTACTAGATGTGGACAACGACAGGCTATCGCTACTAGACATACCTTTTTCTCGTGTTTTCGGAAAGATGTCGGCTGAAATTGGGAACTAGTCGGACCGTAAAATGCACATAAGACCTCTGAATACAAAACTCTTGCAAATGAACCAAGTAACCCCTCACTCATTTTAAAATTCATATTTATAGCCCAGAATCCCAAAAGGCGAAAACCCCTTCCCGCCAAAACAACAAACTCATACCAATCGACACCATCATTACAAGAGACGCGACTATTAAAAACGACGGCGCCAGAACTTCCTGATTTGACCCTTGACACCCCTTCACCTACCTTCAAACGGTTACCACCTTTTAGCCTTAACACTATTCATCACACTTAAAGACTGGGGGACTGGTGTATCACACCTAGCCGGTTCCGCTAGCATATCAATACATATCACCCTTAACCGACACCTATGTCGATCAAGGCTGGGGGACTGGTGTACCACACCAAGCCAGCACATGAGCAACACAGACCGCCAAGGAAAGTAGTCGATTTAGGCCGACAACCTCAGTATACTTAGTAAAATGGAAGCCCCCATGTTCAATAGGTCCTAAAGGCCTGGGTTGGGGCCCAGGCCCACTTACAGCCCAAGCTAGAACCCAAGCCAAGGCCCGACCCATGGGATAACCAGACATAATTAATGCTCTATAAATACACGTGGACCCCAATAATTAAAGGTACGCATTCATTAACCACAGATTGGACCTTTTAGAGAGTTTTGACTCACTTGAGCTTCGGAGTCCCTTCTACAGGTAACCCCTCCTAGGTCCAAATCCACATGTGTCAACCGGGAAGAGGCCAACTGAGGAGATAGCAGACTACATGGGTAAGATGACGCTTGTGCCTAACTTATCTTGTTTGTTCTCTACAAGAAGAGAAAAAAATAGTTTCTTTTTTATCAAAGTTATAAACAAGCACTCTAGTGTAATACAAGTTATAATCAAAATTACAATTTTAAGAGTTGTTTTCCTTTTAGGCTTAAGAGTGTGTAGCTACTGTCATAACAATAACAAATAAAACTGAAAAATATTATTGATTGGACACAACTCTATCCTTAGTAACTACGACATTTTTATTTTCTACTTTTTTATTTTTAGAGGTTCTAATTTAATGTTGTTTGCCACTTTTGTATTTCTAAGTGGAATCAATTTCCAATTCAGAGTATATTGATTTTGCAATTTTTGTCTCTGGTATGGTTTCAATTATGTGTTATTTTTTTAATTTTAGTCTATCTTTATTCAATTCAATTTAGTTTGTTTCCAATTTACATTACAGTTCAGTTTTTAATTTTTTAGGTTTTAACAATTTTAAATATTAGGTTTTATCTTTTTTTTTTTTAATTTTGTTTCTAGTAACCTTTAGTTTTTCAGTTCAGTTCTTTAATTTAACTTCAATTTTGCATTAATATCTTTAATTTAGTATATATGTTTTACCCATTTGGTGTCGGTGCAATCTTTGGTAATTTCAGTTTTGAATTTCATTTCTAGTTTTAGTTTTGACTAGTTATTTTCATTTTTTGTTTTTAGTTACTTTCCATTTTTATTCTTACACACAATTTTGCATACGCACACTTGTACATTTCTAGTTTCAATTTGCATTTTATTTCAATTTTACCATCTGTTTTAGGAATTACAGTCAATACATTCCATTCTTTCTGCATTTTAGTTTCATTTTGCATTTTAGTTTATAGTTTATACCTTTTACTTTGAAGTCTCATTATGCATATAGGTTTTGTAGTTCTTATATTAATTGTTTGAAATAAAAATTATTTTAGACAACAGTGAACAAACTACGTTTTAAATCAAAAAATCTGATGCCTAAACTTTTAAGTAACAAATTTGTAGTATTTGCATATGTGATCAATACTTATACTATAGGCAATTTTTTTTTGTTTAGGCCATGAAATTTAAAAATTGTTGCCAATATGCAACAATGAAAAATTATGCTCTAAAAGGTGACAATAAACAATGATTTTCTTGCCGGCTCAATGCAATATTTTTTTTTTTTGTTGCTTATTCCTTTAGATCATATTTATGAAAGTGTGGTCCTAGGCAATACATTTTTAAGTATTGATCAAACTCTAAAATTAAAAAGGATAAATTGTTTAAATGAGGATTATAAAATATAATAAACCTTGAATAGGCAACATTTTTTCAAATGTGAAAATATAAAAGTGCAACGATGTAAATTAATTTTAAAATATAATTTTTAGTTTCATTTATACATTCAGACAATCCTTTTTTAAATGAGATATTAATAATTTTGTTTTAAAATATTAATTAAAATAAATGTATTCTATTAAAATAAAATAAATAAAATTTAAATTATACTAATTAAAACACTTTTAATATGTTATGGAATTAAAATTTGTCTATATATTGAAAAATTGTACTGTATTATTGTCTACACTTTCATAAGTAGAAGTGATTACAACTAAAAGGTATTATGTTTTCTCCAAAATATAAAGAGTATAATTTATCTTGTCTATACTTTCATTTCTCTTCATCTTGATCTTCACCCTTTCAAATTTTTTACCATTCCTCTTCATCTTGATCTTCAGCAACAGGTTGGAAAAAAAAGTTTAGTAATTATTTCAAATAATGATTGAATACTTATAAATTGTAAAATAATTAGTTGTAAGAATATAAATGTCTATGAATAATCCTTCTTTCTTGATAAATAAGAATAAATGAAGTTTATGAACCCCAACTAACAAAACCTTTCTTTCTTTGATATATACTTAATTAGCGCACATAAGACAAAAGCTTATGACTATAAATAGGTCCTGGTGCAACCATAGAACAAATGTAAGAACCCCTTCCATCATTCATTTTTGTAGGATTTTAGAAGCATGTGACTTGCATATGCACAACCATAGAACACTTTCTTGCTTCAATCTCTCCACATTACTAACATGTGACATCCACTTTGACAATCACTTCACAATCATGTTATGTTCAAAAATGGCATTAAAGCCAATAACATAATTATTGAAAACACAATATAATTTTAATTCAACATTCAACAATATACATTCCAAGATAATAATCAGTGGCAGAATTCAACAACATTAGCACTACAAATACCAATGATCAGGCTTCAACAATAGTATATTCCACAAGAACAAAAATAATGGATTAGTGTTTAATTATACTTGTAGTTCATAATCTTTTGAATTACGATTATATGTTGATGCAGATGAATGAGGTCATGTTGCACTGCTTTCCTTGCCCAAAACATATCTCCACAATTTCTTCATACTCTTTACAAAATACATCAAAGTTAGATTGGGAGAGATATAGAATTAGTTTATAAATTAAAAAACGAGGGTAAATTGCCATCATATTTGATGTATACTTCAATCCTGTCGCAATTAAATAGGAGGTATCAATGAGCTTGAGATTTTGATCTTAAGTCCAAGGAAAATGGTTTTCCTTTGTTTCCCCCTTAAAGGATGACCAATACTTGAAAAGTAGTCAATTGAATCTACATCACATAAATTACCTTCATCATATCGTCCTATTCTATTTATTCTTGTCACTACATCTTTATGCAAATATCTTGAGAAAAAAGTCAATGATTCTTCTACCAAATTGATGGCAAGCGCCCCAACCATGCTGGAAGGATCCTAGAAGATTAGTGATAAAGGACTATCTTCTAAGCATATATAAGAAGAACTTAAGGAAAAAAATTTGTAATTCAAAGGATTTATGACAAGGTTAAAGATCAAAATACGTCTCCTTAAAGCTTATAATGTTCCATGAAGGGACGAACTTAAAGAGCATGAAGATCATGAGCACAATTGAAGAATAATTTAGGAAATAAAATAAATTGTAATTTTATTTTAGTTTAGTTTTGCAAAATGTTAAATTTGTTGGCAAATGAATCTCGTTGAGCGAGCTAGTTTGTGTTCGCTGAATGAGTGAGCCTCGGCTAGGCGAAACACCATGTATGCAATTTTCATTTTCTGTTATTTTTATGTGTTTTGGGGTTTGGGCTTTCTTCTAGAGTTTCTAGGTTTTATTAAATTGTGTGCCTATATATAGAGGTGCCAAAAGTTGATGTAGACACTTTTAAATCATATTATATGCATTTGCGTTATTTGGGATATTATTCTCTTAGTTCTTGGATTAGAAATCTAATTCTTATCAAAGTGATGTAGGCTTGAACCCTACCAAGAATGGTGGCCCAAGACATATCTTAGGAGAACTAGGAATGTCAAAGTGAGCTAACCCATGTGAGCTGGGTAGGCTGACCATGGGTCAGGTTAAAAATGAGTAAGCCCAACCCTACTCACTTTATGGTGAGTAAGAATTTTTGCAACCCGGCTTAACCTACCATGGGTTGATGGGTTAAGTGGGTTGGCTCACTAACCCACAGAAAAATAAAAATAAAAAATTATCATTTTTAAATATTTAAATTTGCAAATTAAGCAAGGAAGATAAAATGAAAAAATAATATATTCTTCAATGCATTCCAAACAAAGTTCAGATCTCTTATGCACACAAAGTTCAAATATGTCTCGTGTGTTGGTACCTAAAAGAAAGAAGTTGTTTCATGAACACAAGGCAAGATAAAACCATTCCTTTTACAATAAAACACACTCATATAACATCAAACAACATTCATGTTTATAAACACAATATAACTTTGTCTTCCTTTTCTTAATTTACCTCTGATTTCTTGCATTCTCATTGTACCATAATGATCATAATACAAATTCCCCAATATGAGATTGTATATTGATGTAGTAACCTGAACGAAAAGTTCCATGAGTTTAGAACCAAATATGAACCCAACATATTGGACAAATGATAGTGGAAGTAGTTAAAAATACCTTACTCCACTAGAATACCTCACCATCATCAAACACAACCTTACACAAAATGGACAGATAAATAATATATTAGGAAGACAAACATCATATTATTTAAGCAATCAAGTGTTATTTAGGAACCACCCCACTCAACATGCACCCTAACTAGAGAATCAGGTAACAACCCATAAATTGAGTTAAAGGATGAATTCAAAAATGGTTTTCCATGTGATCACCATGAATTTTTCATGCTCAATTCTACCCAAATGCTTCCATAAACTCCTTATTCAGTATTGCTATACGTTATCGTGCTTTCCCTTTCAGCATTATACAACTCAACATTTCAATTACAAGGACCACCTTTTATGACTATAAGAAGACCATAGTCAACGAAAAACTTAGTATCTAGTACTATTAATTAGAAGCTTATTGTTGTCAAATTCAATAATTAATTAATCAAACACCAAGTTCAACACCTAGAAAAATAACATTCACAATAATACAAAAAATAAATTTATGAAGACCCTCTAGGCCCACATCATGCTCAAGGCCCAATCTTAGGCCTACATGCCTCTCAAGCCCAAAGTCCACCAAGAAGCTCAATAACAAAAGGCATGCTTAGAAGGATTCAAATGGGATTGCCTCAAGAGGATCAAATTCATCATGGGCTTCCTATGCTATTCCCATGGGCTAAAGAAGACATCAAAATATGAGAGCACACATTATTGGAGACTTAGAATAGCTTTTATTTTTGGGCCACATGTTAGGACATGTTATAGAATAAAAATACTAAAGTACTTTGTTGTTTAGTTTCAAAATTGGGCTAATGCAAGCCTAATTCAAATCCCTTGGCCAAGAATGAGCTTGGAGGACAAGGCTTTGGAGAGCCTATTGTCCAATTGGTGTATACAAGGAGAGTGTGACTTTGCCACATGGCATTAGATCCCTTCCTCCTTTGCATCACACGGCCCACCTTTGTGCTTCTTCTCCAAGCTACATCTCCATTTCATTTCATGATACATTTTCATTTCATTTGGCTAGTTATGATTCCTATAAATGAGCCATTCTACTCTTGTACTTGGTTACTTTGGATTGGTAATAGACTAAGTGTTGAGATTACTCAACCTATTGCCTCTAAAGTAACTTTGCTAGACTAGTTTCTACCAAGAACTCCTCTAGCCTCCTTCCCTAGAATATATTTCTCTTCTAGGTTTCCTCTCCAATTCACCATCATTGCCTCAAGAGCCTCCAAACTTGAACTCACTCCTCCATTCTAGCTCTATTTCTGCTATAACCATGGCCTTTCTCCTCTTCATTTTCGTGCTACAAGGTACATCATAAACTATCAAACTCGAACCAAGAAAAAAGAAGGAAGGGTATTGGATGGGAGAGGAAGGTTGATGGAGCTTGGCCTAGACATGTGAGCTCTAAGTGCAACGAAAATGATGGAGGAAGCATGGAAGAGTGGGAGGCAAGTTTGTAGCCTCTTGCTTGTAATGGATAGGTGAAAGAGTGAGTGATTTAGAATTGGCTCTAGCTTAGGAAGGAGGCTAGAGGCAAAGAGAGTAAGCTCTCTAAAAGATGAATCTCAAGTGGCAATAGTGAGGAGTGTTGTCAACTCATTGGCTTCTATTGCACAAAAATTCAAAAGTGTTACAAATGAGTGAATTTTTGGCTTTTATATGAAGCCATTTACACATGAGAAAGAAGAGACATTGGATGGAGTGGGCCTTGATCTTGGCCGTTGGTGAAAGCTTGGAGAAGAAGGCATTGTCACGCCCCTAGGATCTTGGCTTGAAGAACAAGAAGTGTTCTTGGCCTTTGGATGTGATGACCAACCTTAGTTAAACCATGAAGCAAAGGAGCATCCTTGCCTTGCCTTATCTTTAGTAGTCTCGGCCATGCATGAAGAGAAATGGACCGAGCCCAATTTGAAACCCCATCCTATGTTCCTTTCATGTCGTATGTATTGTTGGAAAGCAAGGCCTAAACATTGGCCCAAAATAAATTTTGTTCTACTGCAATTACATGTAATCCTTCATATCTTGGTGATTTTCCTTAGCCCATGTGAATAATGTGTGGAAGCTTTGGTCTTGATGGTCATTTAGAGGAATACCCATTTGAATCTTTCTCATCAAAGACCTTGTTGTTGGGCCTTTCAATGGGCTTCCACTAGATGTTGGGCTTGAAGGATCATGTGTGCTTGGTGGGATGACATCATCCCCTCCCTCTTGAAGAGGATTTGTCCTCAAATCGTGGAGGTCATCCTCAGCATCTATAAAACTTGTAAAAGGAACTAAGTGAGTTATATTAAATGTAGGATGCACACCATATTCAGTAGGAAGATCTAATTGATAAGCATTATTATTGATCTTCTTTAGAATTTGGAATGGACCCTTACCTCAGAGACTAAGTTTGGATTTTCTTAGGTGAGGAAATCTTTCCTTCTTGAGATGTAACCAAACTAAGTCACCCTCATTGAATGACCGAAGTCTCTTGCCTTTGTTTTTAGAATGTGCAATCTTTTCCATTTGGGCTTGAATTTGACTCTAAACCTTCTCATGAAAATATTTGATGAATTAGGACTTAGAAACCCCTTCTTTAAGAACAAAGTCAAAAGAAGATGGAAGAGGTAACAAGTCTAGAGGAGTGAGAGGGTTAAAGCCATATACAACCTCAAAAGGTAAGAGTTTGGTGGTGCTATGGACCACTCTATTGTATGCAAACTCAATGTGGGGAAGATACTCATCCCAAGATTTATGGTTCCTCTTAAGCACAACCCTAAGCAATGTGGATAAGGATCTATTGACTACCTTTGTTTGCCCATCAGTTTGAGGGTGACAGGAAGTAGAAAAAGAAAGTTTAGTTCTAAGCCTAGCCCACAAGGTCCTCCAAAAGTGGCTAAGGAACTTAGTATCCCTATCAGACACAATTGTCTTGGGTAAGCCATGAAGACGAACCACTTCTCTAAAGAACAACTTTGCAATGTGGCTTGCATCATCTACTTTGTGGCACGGAATAAAATGTGCCATTTTTGAAAAACAATCCACAACCACAAAAATCGAATCAACACCCTTGGAAGTCCTTGGAAGCCCTAGGACAAAGTCCATGCTAATATCCTCCCAAGGGGTGAAAGCCACAGGCGAAGGAGTATACATCCCAGCAAGCATTGCACTAGACTTAGCATGCAAACAAGTCAAACAACTAGCGCAATGTTTTTGAATATCACGTTTCATGTGGGGCCAAAAGAATTTCTCTTTAAGCATTACCAACGTTTTGGTGACCCTAAAATGTCCCATAAGTCCCCCCTTATGCATCTCAATGATTAAGAGTTTACGATGAGAAACACATGGAATGCATAGGCGGGCTTCTTTGAAAAGATATCCATTTGATATATAGAATTCGCCTTGGGACTTATTTAAGCAATAAGAATAAATAGGATAAAAGAAGGGATCTTGACTATACAATTCACATATATTGTCAAATCCAAGTTTGGCTAAAAGAGTATATCTTCTAGAAAGTGCATCAGCCACAACATTGGATTTCCCTTTCTTGTATTTGATGTTATAAGGGAATTGTTCTAGAAATTCAACCCACTTTGCATGCCTCTTGTTGAGCATGTGCTGACTTTTTAAATACTTGAGAGTTTTATGATCAATGTGAATAACAAACTATTTTGACACAAGATAGTGTTCCCAAGTATGAAGAGCACGCACAAGGGCATACAACTCTTTGTCATAGGTGGGATAATTGAGAGAAGGCCCATTGAGTTTTTCACTGAAGCACGCAATTGGATGGCCTTCTTGCAATAACACTGCACTTACATCAACCCCAAAAGCATCACATTCTAGCTCAAACGTTTTCTCAAAATTTGGCAGAGGTAGAACTGGTGCTTGGGTGAGTGTAGCCTTGATCTCATCAAAGGCTTGTTGTTGCCTATCACCCCACATAAAAGGTGTGTCTTTCTTGACAAGTTCATTTAAGGGTGATGCAATGGTGGAGAAATGGGGAACAAACCGCCTATAGAAGCTAGCTAGCCCATGGAAGCTGCAGATGTACCCTATATTCTTTGGAATAGGCCATTCGTGGATGGCTTTGATTTTCTCAGGGTCAACATGTACCCCACTTTTATTGACCACAAACCCTAGAAAGATGGCACTCTCTACATAGAAAGTGCACTTGTCAATGTTGGCATAGAGTTAATGGTCTCTAAGAAGAGAAATGACTACCCTAAGATGTCCTAGATGAAGTGATGTGACCCCAAGAAGCCCAAGCTCAAATGCATCAACAAGCTCAAGCCCATATCAAGGCCAAATCATTAAAAGCATAATGAAAAAGATTCACATGGGTCTCTCACAAGATGATCAAGTCAATCATGGGCATTTTACATTATTCACATGGGCTAAAGAAATCTCGAAAATATGAGATGATGCATGAAGGAAGTAGTATAGATTTAAATTGGGTCATTGTTTAAGCCTTATTTTTCTAGAATAATAAGTCAAACAATGTGTAGTTGAATAGATAAAATTGAACTTGACTAAGCCCAATAGGAGATTTGGCCATGAGCTACCAAAGGTCAAAGGTGGACTAAGTGGAAGTCAACATTCCTTCCTACACCTCATGGATCATGCATCCCATGGAGCCAAGTCCACACTCCA
>Ga0214543_1008409_pt1 | contig 16909 bp, 15 predicted proteins | sample CNSS2metaG_FD_160094 | JGI IMG/M metagenome (GOLD analysis project Ga0214543, IMG submission 160094) | Root nodule microbial communities from cowpea collected in UCLA plant growth center, Los Angeles, California, USA - CNSS2 | ecosystem: Host-associated > Plants > Roots > Nodule | place: USA... | reverse complement strand
TAATGTTTTTAATTAGATAAGTTAAAATAATTATTAAATTTACATATTAAATTATTCAATTATAACTAATAATTCAAACTTAATTTGTAGGTGTTAATGATTTAAATTACAATACTATTATATATTTCTACATTTAAAATATATAATCTAAAAAATTAATTTTTTTAATTATTTTTATTGTATTTTATTTTTTTAAAATGGGCCAACGGGCCAGAACGGGCCAGCCCGTACTTTGGCCCGTCAAGTTGACAGGCTGGACGGGACGGGCCAGAACGGGCTGACGGGTTGAAATCTTCAACCCAGCCCGTTCCTTTTAGCACGGGCTGACGGGCTGGCCCGTTGGGCCCAGCCCGTTTTGCCACCCCTAGTTGTTGCCAGTGGGAATCGAACCCCCAACCTGACCTTTAACACCTCTGACTGACGAGTTTGGTAGTCTTAGGACGTTGCGAACTATGTTCGTATTTGGGAACTCCACCTGGCGTGACGGTGTATGATCCGTAACATGGTTTCTCGCACGTGCTCTATCGGTTGTGGCCGATAGGTATGACAGAAAGTCATCTTGAAGTAATCACTAGAAGATGTAGAACACGAATAACCTGGTTGTGGCCAGGCGGTATGATTTAAAAGGATGGAAATTTAATTGGGGATGATTGTGTTGTTTATATTGATGTGTTATATATGTGTATACAATTGTTATATGTTTTATCTGTTAAGCTCACCCTATCTACTTGTGTTTGGCGATGATCGTGTGTGCGGTACACGTGAGCAGATGATGTTGATGCAGGTGGTGCTGGTGAGACTTAGTCATGGAGCCGGGATAGCATGAGGAGTTTTTTTTATGTTTTATGTTTTTGGAAATAAGTTGTAATCTCTCATAAGACGTTTTGTTTATTACTTCAATCTTATAAACTATGGTTTTTGGAATTATGTTTGGAAGTAATAAAATTTTAAAATTCCTACGCTTTTGGGAAATGATGTATTATTATTAAATGTGATGTCTTTATTAATTTATATATTTTATTAAAAATTAGTAATATCTATACGGGATGTTACAGGTACCACAATAGGGTGTGGTGTAGGAATCACAAAAGGGGATTGTGACGAAATGGATGTAGATGGTGTGGTAGCCACAACAGTGTGTGGTGTGGGTACCCCCAACAAGTGATGGTGCCTGAATGGGCGCACTATGTGGTATTTGTCCAGGAACCATTATGATATACCATGGTGGCTGTCTTCTTAGCTTTGTTATCTTCTTCCCTTTATCGAGACTAGATGGACGTCTAGGTGACATTGCAGCAATCAAACTATATAAAACCACAAAATTGAACATCAAATATCAACAAGATAGTTATTTTACAGTTTAAAATGACAAATGTTATTTCACATTACCAACCACAAAATAATACTTTTATAAGTGATATATATAAAGTTTGCCAAAACATAATTAATGATTCTTTTACATAAATTTAACAATTACAACAACCACAACAACATCTCACAACAACTAAATAATTCAATCATTGTCGTCATCCTCCTCCTCATCATTTTTGTCATGATCGTCATACTCGTCGTATCATCATCATCTTCTTCTTCTTCTTCTTGGTGATCTTCATCTTCTTCTTCTTCATCTTCTTCTTGTATTTTTCCTTCCAATGCTTCAGGAGCACCATCAAAGTCATACAATGTAGATACACCTTCTACTTCAATTATTTCACGGATATGTGACATTTCATCAACTTGATAGGGAATATCCTCTTCCACCTCATTTGACTTAATGTAACCCATAGGCTTAGTTTGTATCGCAACACACAACCCACTGTTGCCAATGCTCCGAAATGTTGGATATAGGACATAGTAAACTTCTCTAACATTATTTGCTAGAATGAATGGATCAAAAGGCCGATATCTTTTATTCATTTCAAGTTCAACAATATTATACCTAGGATTCAACTTTGTACCATCTCTAGATTGATCAAACAATTCACAATAAAAAATAACTACTTTCTTTGGAGAAAAACAACTATTGTACTCTAGCTCAAATATTTTATGAATTATTCCATAAAAATCATCATAACCACCCTCTGTAATGCCCTTGACGTACACACCACAATTATTTGTCTTCTTTCCTTTGGACCATTCATTAGTGTGAAACTTGTACCCATTAACAAAGTATGTGTGCCATTTTTTACGCATCTCATGGGCCAATTTGCCAAATCCCTTAAATCTTGATTTTTGGGACTTAATGGCGCATTATAAACCTACAAATATGCAACAATAAATTGTTACATGAATTTCGATAACAACAATTTGTTTAAGAAACAGGAGCATACATACTTGATGTTTGAACTAGTAAGGAAACTCTGAGTATATTCGAGCAAAAGCAGTTCCTTCATGTACTTGGTTAACCACAACGAATGAGCTATTAGATAAGAATACAATTAGTAAGTATATAAATTTCCTGATTAAGGTGCAGAGATTGAGATTAAAACATACTCAAGGTACGATTTATCTTCAGCGCAATTGATTAACACATGGACATGAGCAGAGTTGAATTCAACATTAGTTAACCAATAAGTCAACTCCTTACCTGCGTGACGACCAACTTGTCGAAACATTGATAATGTTGAGTCACATGTTTCATTTTGCCAGTATGTTTCATTCCTAATATTGCTAGGCGACAATATGAAGTTCTTGAAATAATGAGAAAAAAAAATATGTTGTTTCACGATGCAAGTAGGCTGCACAAATTTATCTTTCCACTCTGGCTTTGTTTTGTACAACACGTTTTGATTCCCCCATAAATCTAATTGGAACATTCCCAACCAAGCATTAGACAACATGGGAAAAATCTATTTAGATCTAACACCACCAAATAATTCTTCGCCAAAAGATTAGTTTCAAAGTTGGGATTAGAGTCTAAGAAGATTGATTGTTATGTTAATGGGTGTATGCTTTTTTATGACAACGATAATGGCAAAAATGATGCATCCTTGCTTGAATGCAAATTTTGTTGACAAGCTCGGTATCACACAATCCATGCAGGAAGAAGGCAAAAAAAACCAATTCCATTGAAGTTTATGTTCTACTTGCCTATAATTCCAAGATTACAAAGAATGTTTGCTTCAATGAAAACAACACAACAAATGACATGGCACTTTGATCGAAAGCATGAATCCTTCACATGTTGTCTAATGTTGTCTAATGCTTGGTTGGGAATGTTCCAATTAGATTTGCAAGCCAAAAGTTTAACACATACTGACAGTTTCGACTTTGTTACCCCTTCAAATACAGGTTGATTCGCATTTAATAATAAATTGTAAAACCTCTAAGTGGCTTCATTTGGAGACTCTTCTAAACGAATAAATTGTAAAACCTCTAAGTCACTTGCCTATAATTTTTCCCATGTTGTCTAATGCTTGGTTGGGAATGTTCGAATTAGATTTGCAAGCCAAAAGTTTAACACATACTGACAGTTTCGACTTTGTTACCCCTTCAAATACAGGTTGATTCGCATTTACCAATAAATTGTAAAACCTCTAAGTGGCTTCATTTGGAGACTCTTCTAAACGAATATTGTCTTGTTGTTCAAATGAAGCATGTCAATTAAGAGCATCATTCACCATTTCTTGCATATACTTAAATTGATCCATCTTAAAGGTGTGTGCAATAGTGCTTGAACTATGAAGGCAATTTTCTTGTGCAATCAAATCAACAGAGGGAATTTCTTCACCATGAAATGTCCAAATCTTGTAATTTGGTATGAATCCTTTTTGGTGTAGATGAACTTTAACCACATCGTCTTTCAAAATTTTAGTGCATTGGCACTTTAATCATGGACATCTAATCCCTTCATCAAGAGCATAATATTTATATTGTCGAGCTGTCCGAACAAAGTCTTCAACTCCTATGAGAAAATTTTCCTTCAAACCTCTTCTTCCAGGAAAACAACGGTCATACATCCAACCACGGTGGATGCTTCGGCCATGTCCTGGGGCAAGCCAAAGGAGGAAAATGTTATGTTACAGTATGCTAGTGCAACAAAGTACAATTATCAAACATGGGACTTAAGTAATAAACCAATTACTACTTAAGCCCATGCATGTAGAAGGCAAAGATAGAGGGTGGACAAATAATTTCTTCATTCTAGCACACCTCTAGTTTACTTGATTTCAATTTTTGCACCAATTTATAGTATTATGTTAGTCCAATAGCAATTTACATATACAAATCATGATCAAGGTACCAATTATATAAAACAATTGGATAGGAAATTCGACCATGTTCTAGGACAAACCTGTAAGACCCGTGAAAATTAAATAATTAAATAAATAATTAATTAATAAATGCGGGTAGGAAGAACATTTATGGTATTTAATTCTAGTTTGTATAACGTGGAAAAGTACTAGTTTAAATGGTTGAGAGTACTTTATCGTGTGAGAGGACTTGTTTTCAATTCCTATGTATGCTATTTATGTATTAATTAATTATTATTGTTTTAATAATATGTGTAATTATGGCGTGGAATAATATAATATGTGAATTATATTAGTTAGTAAGAAACATGAATTGGCTTGGTGGTTTAGCATGGATTTGGCATTGGCATGGTTGTGGGTTCAAACCTTGGAGAATCCAAATTAAACTTTAATTTTTGCTATTTTTGGTTTTGAATTGAATATGAAAGGGTAGAGGAAAACCCTAGCAGCCAAGGAGGGTTGGAAAACCATCATGAGACAACAAATTAAATGACATTAACCATGGTTTAATTGCATTTTCGTTTTAGACCATTAAACCACATTAAGAGCACTTTTAAAAGGCTAATTAGAGGGAAGAAAGAGGGTTTTAGTGGGCTGTTATTGTGGTTGCAGAAGGGAGAACGAAAATTGAGTGTTTGTGAGGATTGAGAGTGTTGAGAAGAACCAAAGAGGGCCATTGGTGATCAAGGGAGAATTTTCAAAGTTCTAAGCAAAGGAGACCAGGTTAGGGGAGCTTTACACGTTAAGTTTATGTTTAATTCTGATTCATATGATAATTAGAGTACCTTATACGTTAATCTTATTTTAAATGTGATTGGCATTCTAAATAGGATAATGTCATGTGTTGATTATTTTAAGTCTGATTGGCATGCTAAGTATGGTATGATTAGGTATGAATTGTAAATTCCATTTTAAAGTTGGTGGTTTTGGGAAATTTCCAGAATTAGTCTGGTTGTTGGTGAACTGCCGCCAGATGGTCTTTTCCTTGCTAGGCCATTTAGGGTTCCTGCAGATGAACCACCTACCAAAAATAGTGTAAAAATAGCCTGTTTGACCAACTTGACCGCCCTTACCCAGAGTTGACTGGTTGACCAATGTTGACTCTTTGACTGTCTAGTAAGAGACTGCCACGTGTCATAGCAGTCTCTCTCAAGTTAGAATTTCTCTTTCTGCAATTAGGATTTGTGTGTCGCAAGATGCGTTTTGCAAATTTTGATTGTGGCCGCTGCTTCTCCGATGGAGGACGTGTTCAGCGGTGCAATTGTTGCTGTTGAGGTGTGAACGACACAAGCTCATGGGGACTTCGTGATAGTTGCTGCCAGGAGAGCCACCGCGATGGAGAAGATGCAGCTATAGTTGTTGGTCCGTGGTTGCTCCGTGTCCGCGCAGAGCTGAAGCAACGACACATGAAGATGGGTTCGCGCATGGTGCAGCGGTGGCGGCATCGAGATGCGTCATAGAGGATGGTGGCGGACGAGTTACAAGCGTGAAACAGTTGCGGATGAGTGCAGGCCTTCCGACGAGCTCGACGAGGTGCGAAGATGGTGCAACCATGGAGTTTTCGACAATGTGACGATGGACGAAGAGGACGTGCGGAGAAGACGTAGTTGTCGCGGACCTTGGTGCAGCAACGGTGGCGAGGTTTCCGACGAGGGCGCGACGGGCAGCGACTTTCCAGTGTGGGCAGTGGTGGCCGAACGTGGTCGTGGCGGCTGCGGAGTGGGTTGGTGCGGAAGAGAGAAAAAGGAGATTAGGGTTAGGATTTTGGTTGTGTGAAGGAGAGAGAGAATGATGAGGTGGCATGTTTTGATTGGGGATTTGAGTTAGTGGAGGATTGATGATGTGGCAAACTGTGAGTGGTTAATTTAGTAAGTGGAGGATTGCCACGTGGCGAAATTTGGTGGTCTAGAGTTTAAGTGACCTTAGGCGTGCAGCTTAGTAAAAAGGAGGGGTGCAGAACAGAAATTGAAGTCCAATTACAAAAGGGGGTGCAGCTAGCTCCAGGAATGTTTTTTTAGAAATAGATAATCCAATTGGAAAAAAAGGGGGTGTAAACCTGAAAACAGGGGGTGCAGCTAGCTCTAAAAATATTTTTTTTTAGAAATAGATAATCCAATTGGAAAAAGGGGGTGTAAACATGAGAATTTGGGGGTGCATTTAATACTTGAACTATTTCTCTCCTAAATTCCTATTTTGGGACTTAATTTATGAATTAAAATATTCATTATTTACACTCTTAAGGACCTAAATTAAATTACAGTTGCATTATTAAACTCAATAATATCCAATAATATAGTATGCAACTAAATATAATTTTTAAGCGCAAATAATATTAAATTCCCAAAATTTAAGTATTGAATGTGAGCCAAGGTTCGCCTCATCATAACTTCCAAGTAGTTTGGAAGCGGGCAACGCTTGGCGGTACGTGTCCCCCGCCAGGCGATTTTACTGCAGCAGTATTGGTGTGATTGTGTGATATATATAACTATGCAATATTTATATATATGTGTAATATGTTAGCTCACCCTATTTCCTTGTGTTTGGCGATGATCGTGTACGCGGTACACGGAAGCAGATGTTATTGCAGGTGGATCTGGTGAGGCCTAGAGACGGAGCGAGGCTAGTTTTTGGAGAAGATTTTATCAGAACTTTTATGAAGTTTTTTTATGCTTTCAAATAAATTGTAATTATAAATATTCTGGACTTTTGAACAATTACAATCTTATTTATACTTATGAATTTTGGTTTATTATGAAAGTAATAAAAGTTTTTTTTTTAATTTTCCCGCGTTTTGGGAATATCAGTTATAATAAATGAAGTTTTATTATTTACTTCTTTATTTTATTATTTAAATTCGTAATATCCGGTCGGGATGTTACATTTGGTATCAGAGCAATGGTTTTCAAAATATTTTTAGGGTCTATGGGGAGTGAGCTTATCGTGTTCCGCTTACGAGTTAGTGTGTTAATTCTTTTGTGTTAAACCTTTTGTTTGCATAAGGCATGACTTAAGCTGTGTGGTTTAAACCAGCTAAAATGTGGCATGCACAAGCTTTGGCAAACAGGAAAAGAAGGGATAATACTAGGTCTGAAGAGATTGCACATGCGATTCATCGAATGGTGGACGCGATGCAACCTAATGCAGCGCAATCCAGAGCCAGAGTCGCACCTACTCGTGCCGTGACTATAGAAGAATTCATGAGGCACATGCCAACTAAGTTCACTGATAAGGTCACTCCGGACGAAGCGGATGCATGGTTGAGGGAGTGTGAGAAGATTTGACCTTCGTCACATTCCTTCTTGTGGCAAACGCTAAGTAATGGTGAGTGGGGATGCAACAACTAATGCACACCCGTGAAGAGCAGGTGACTTGGGCTAACTTCAGGACACGATTCTTGGAGAAATACTTTCCTGACAATGCCAGATATGAGAGGGAAGCAGAGTTCCTTACCTTGCAGCAGGGGACTATGACGATACAAGCATATACTGACTGGTTCGAGTACTTGGCGAGGTTCTACTCGCAGGCTGTCACCGAAGAATGGCGCTGTAGAAAATTTGAGGGCGGTCTGAACCATGAGTTGCGACGATTCCTCGTACCTCTGAGGATTCGAGAGTTTCCTGTATTGGTGGAATAGGCCAAGATGGTGCAATGATTGGAGAGGGACCCAAGTAGGGTCATGAGGGCACATCCTAACAACATCAGTATCAACGAGAAACGACAAGAGAAACCCTACATCAGACCTCAATGTGAAGGACGAGGGACAATGAAGTGTTTCGAGTGTGGGGGTGACCATTTTCGGCGAGTTTGTCCGAAACTTTCGGGAGCGAAGCCGGAACAGAAGAAGTGCTACAATTGTCGTAAGCCAGTTCATTACGCGAAATCTTGCCCTGAACGGGGGGGGGGGGATCTGAAGTGCCACGACAACAATAAGGTAAAGTCTGAATTGATTGTTTTTGGAGTAGTAAAGCATGTTATGTTAGTTTGTGTGATGTATGCTTGAAATTCGCTCATACCATTGAAACCAGGTTGTACTTTTACTCAGAAGACTAGGAAGAGTCGAGTAAAAAGAGTTGTTATTTTACCCTGAGGACTTTAGATAGTCGGGTAAAATAGAGTTTTGGGTTACTGTAAGACTTTGATCTAAGCTTAGTAACAATGTCCTTGCTAGGTTTTGTTGAGCAGGCAAGGAATGTTGCTTGTGAGTCTTAGGGAAAGTTATGCTCTTACCGGGTTTTGGTGAACAGGTAAGGGTGGGACTCTTATCGGGTTTTGTTGAACAGACAAGAGTTGTGTTGGTGAGACTCAGGGAAAGAAACACTCTTACTGGGTTTTGGTGAACAGGTAAGTGATGGGCTCTTGTCGGGTTTTGATGAACAAGCAAGGGTGGTTGTTGTGAGTCTCAGGGTAAGCAACGTCCTTACGGGTTTTGGTGAACAGGTAAGGGTGATACTCTTGCTAGGTTTTGGTGAGCAGGCAAGAGTTGTTGCTTATGGGTCTTAGTGGAAGAAACACTCTTACCGGGTTTTGGTGAACAGGTAAGGGTGGTACTCTTGCTGGGTTTTAGTGAACATGCAAGGGTGGTTGCACGTAAGACCTAAGGAAAAGTAGTACTCTTACCGAGTTTTGTTGAACAAGTAAGGGTTGAGACTCTTGTCCAGTTTTGTTGAGCAGACAAGAGTTGTTGTTTGTAAGTCTTAGGGAAGCAATGCTCTTACCGGGTTTTGATGAACAGGTAAGGGTGGGACTCTTGTCGGGTTTTGTCGAACATACAAGAGTTGTGATTGTGAGACTCAGGAAAAATAACACTCTTACCGGGTTTTGGTGAACAGGTAAATGGTGGGCTCTTGCTGGGTTTTGATGAGCAGGCAAGGGTTGTTGTTTGTGAGTCTCAGGGTAGGCAACGCTCTTACCGGGTTTTGGTGAGCAAGTAAGGGTGATACTCTTGCTGGGTTTTGATGAGTAGGCAAGAGTTGTTGCTTACAGGTCTTAGTAGAAGCAGCGCTCTTACTGGGTTTTGGTGAGCAGGTAAGAGTGGTACTCTTGTTGGGTTTTGGTGAGCAGGCAAGGATAGTTTCTTATAAGACCTAAGAAAAGTAATGCTCTTACTGGGTTTTGGCGAGCAGGTAAGAGGTATTACTTGTTCTTTCCGATGTGTTGGTGCGCAAAGGGAGAGGTTCTTTCCAAGAAGCATTGGTGCGCATGGAATGGAACTTGTGAACTGGAAGTATTAAGAACAGAAAATTTCTTGGTAGAGTGATGAGGGTGCACACTTATGACTATATCTGAGATAATTTCCTTTCTTAATTTTAAAGGTTTTGGTAAAAGAGAGAAAATTGATAGGGTGAGTTGTCTCCTATACCTTTCTTGTTAGGTTTGCGTTTGTTTTGTGATATGTGTGTATTATCTGTAGTGGCTGACTACAGAATCAAGGTCAAACATGATCTGTTGTTTTGCAAGGTCAAACATCATTCACCATTTCTTGCATATACATAAATTGATCCATCTTAAAGGTGTGTGCAATAGTGCTTGAACTATGAAGGCAATTTTATTGTGCAATCAAATCAACAGAGGGAATTTCTTCACCATGAAATGTCCAAATCTTGTAATTTGGTATGAATCCTTTTTGGTGTAGATAAACTTTAACCACATCGTCTTTCAAAATTTTAGTGCATTGGCACTTTAATCATGGACATCTAATCCCTTCATCAAGAGCATAATATTTATATTGTCGAGCTGTCCGAACAAAGTCTTCAACTCCTATGAGAAAAGTTTCCTTCAAACCTCTTCTTCCAGGAAAACAACGGTCATACATCCAACCACGGTGGATGGGAACTTCGGCCATGTCCTGGGACAAGCCAAAGGAGGAAAATGTTATGTTACAGTATGCTAGTGCAACAAAGTACAATTATCAAACATGGGACTTAAGTAAAAAAACCTATTACTACTTAAGCCTATGCATGTAGAAAGCAAAGATAGAGGGTGGACAAATAATTTCTTCATTCTAGCACACCTCTAGTTTACTTGATTTCAATTTTTGCACCAATTTTATAATATTATGTTAGTCCAATAGCAATTTACATATACAAATCATGATCAAGGTACTAATTATATAAAACAATTGGATGGGAAATTCGACCATGTTCTAGGACAAACCAAAGGAGGAAAATGTTATGTTACACTACATAAGTGCAACAAAGGAAAATTATCAAACATTGGACTTAAGTAATAAACTTATTACTACTTAAGCCCATGCATGTAGAAGGCATTTGATTTCAAGGTAGTTTACCTGATTTCAAGGTAGCAATTATATAAAGCAATTGGTATTTGCTATAATCATACTTCAATCATATATATTCAAACAACAAAAACAAATAACAATGAAAGCTACATACCAAAAATACTAGAGAAGGGTTGAGGTTGAGTCAAAGAAGAAGGAACTACAAAAGAAGATAGTCAATGTACCTGCAAATGTAGAAGTTGAACACCCTTAAAATAGTAAAAATGGAGTTGTAGGAAGTTGATTCAACATGAACTAAGCACCAAATCAAGCAAATGTAGAATATGAACCAATGAAGCCAAATGCACATGCTCAAACTTGACTAAACTTTGACTTTTTTATGTGAACCTTAAATGCAAGTGCAAACTAATCGAGAATGTTTAGGGTGCTTTAATACACATATTCTAATTAACAAAAGAAAGGTGGAGAAAAGATCACAACTCAGAATTAACAAGGTAATTCGAGTTTACCTAGTCAAAACCCAAAAAATGAACTAGAAATTGGCCAAAATGAGCTAAGACTACCAAATTAGCAAAGGAATTGTTAAGCAATGATGCAAACACAATCTAATTAGTATAAGAATGATGAAAACTAAGGCCAAAGTGAGGAATAACATGGAAAACGAAAATTCATATGTGGAGGCTAAGTTTGTGTGACTTAGTTTAGGCATAAGTAGTCTACACTCACAACTTAGTTTATGTTTTTCTCATTCAATTAGAGTGACTAACTTTGTGACTTAGTTTGATGTAGAAATAGTGAACCCAGGGCAGAAAAGGCAGTTGAAACAGTGGCAAAATAACCACTAAATTGGGTGAAAAGTTGCTAAGTTGACCATGAGTTGACTTTTTGCAATTTTGCTCTAATATGATATCTATGAAAACTGGTAAAAAAAACACCAAGAACTTACTCAACAAACTTAAAATGACAAAAGGAACCTAAGAAATAACTCAAAACTGAAATCCTACCTAAACTCAAACTTTCACTACCTAAAACCTCTAAAAACACACTAAAACTAGGCTAAAAACTATGGTTATGCTAAATCATGGGTAGAAGTGGATAGAAACTACCTAGACAAGGTTAAAATGACTTAAGAAAACTTAATCCTAACTCACAAACTGTCTCCTAAAAGATTTACACAAAATCACTACCAAAAACCAAGTCTAGTCTACTAAATTAAGTATTTTCTATGTGCAAGTACTAACCTATCCTATGCAACTTTAATCTAACTATTCAAACAAGTTTCTAATGCCAAAATATGACTACAAAACAGCTCACACGACTAAAAATAACAACTCAAAATCTAAGTCCTTAAGACCTAAACCTACCACTAAACTATGCTAAAACTGCAAAAATTTAAAAATTAAGTAGACTAGTGCATATAACTCTTATAAAACTACTTGGGCAAATTCTAATTAACAAAAGAAATGTGGAGAAAACATCACAACTCAAAATTAACAAGGAAATTCGAGTTTGCCTAGTCAAAACCCAAAAAATGAACTAGAAATTGGCCAAAATGAGCTAAGACTACCAAATTAGCAAAGGAATTGTTAAGCAATGATGCAAACACAATCTAATTAGTATAAGAATGATGAAAACTAAGGTCAAAGTGAGGAATAACATGGAAAACGAAAATTCATATGTGGAGGCTAATTTGTGTGACTTAGTTTATGCATAGCTAGTCTAGACTCAAAAGGCCACAATTATTTTCTGCCACAATAAGATGATAAAGGTTGCCACAAAATTTACACTGCACCAATTAAGCAATTAGTGGTGTTGCTGCCACCGTTCCACATCATGGCAATATTATGAAATTAGCATTGTGATTTAAGTATAAAAATGTTGCACAATTCTACAATTAGGATTCAGCCCCCATATATTGGACTTGACACAACGACCAAGTAATGTGTGTTAATTTTCTCCAAACACTATACTTTAAGAGATGCACAATTACTAACATATGAAATGGCAACATAATTTAGTTTGCAGCAGCATGCATACCACAATCACATATGGATGATACTACAATCAAAGCATGATACTTTGGAAAAAATTAAGCTTCAAATCACAACAGAAATATGCCCTATCACATTCAATTCAGATGCATTGTAGTAGGGAGAAAAATTAAAGGAAAACGGGTGTTACCTCTACGACAGCCCAAAAACACTAAAGCCAGTACGTTCCCCCACGGCTAGAGCGCCTCGACGGTCGAAGCGCCTCAACGGCCGGAGCAAAACCAAACATAGCACCCTCCTTCCACAATAACCCCTTCTCCACAAAAACCCCCTACTCACATAGAAGCCCACTTCGATTCCCTCTCGCCACAAAAATGGAAGCAACTATTAGCACAACAATGATTGGTAAGGATGAATTAAAAGGTTGGATGATTGCTCGAATTAAAAGGTTGGATGATTGCTCGAACAACAAAACCCCTTACCCCGCTTCTCTATTGAAGTTAGAACGAATATGAACGGGAAGTCGAACTCAGGTCAGTGACAGCGTTACTAGAAGAAGGTCGTCATAGCGGCGATTGGGAGTGGCACAACAGCGGTAGTGGCAGCAGTAGTGGGCGACAATAGTAACGACAACTTCGGTGGTGTATTTGGAGGAGAAGAACTGACGATTGTGTTATTATCGACGAAAATATTCGTCAGTATTTTTCCTGCTTGAGATTCGTCGACAAATTATATTTACCGACGACTTATTTCGTCGATATTAGTTTGTCGTTAATTAGCAAATTTCTTGTAGTGCTTGCACCTTCTCATTATGACAAGACTTGTCAACTTTATTGCGAAGTGTCAATGCTAATTTATTAGCTGATCCTTGTAACAACTGACAGATACTACAATTGGGATAGTGTGATAAGGAAGATATTAAATTTAACCATTGTAAAAGCTTACACATATTTAAAATATATGGCCTCACTTGCACCTTTTCATTATGACAAGACTTGTCAACTTTAGGAAGTCTCAAGGTTGATTTATTAGTTGACCCCTGTAAAAGTTGACGAATACTACAATTGGGATAACGTGCCAAGGAAGATATTTACTTTCACCACTATAAAAGCTGACACATATTTCAAGTACATGGCCTCACTTGCACCTTCTCATTATGACAAGACTTATCAACTTTATTTTGAAGTGCCAAGGCTGATTTATTATTTGACCCCTATCAAAGCTGACATATACTTCAATTAGGATAACGTACCAAGGAAGATATTTAATTCCACAAATTGTAAAAGATAATGCATATTTTAAATACATGGCCACACATGCACCGTGTCATTATGATAAGACTTGTCAAGCTTTATTAGGATAGTGTTACAAGCCAGATTTAATATTTGACCATTGTAAAAGCTGATAGGTACTTTACATGGCCTTACACAGTGTATTCATTAATGGTATCACATATAACCTAATACTATGACAATATATATGCACTTTATTGCGATATCGGGTCATATAGACCTTATTTGAATCCATAGCAAGACCCACGACTACTTCCCTTATAAATACAGAAACTCTAAAAAGAACTTAGTGTACTCTGGTATTGCATAACAAACCTACTAACTACAACAACTATCAAAAGATCAACACATCTAATATTTAGACGTGGAACACTTTGGCATCAACACCTAAGAAAATTATTCAAATTCCTACCTTGCAACTACAACAAATATCAAAAGATCAACACATCCAATTTTTTGACATGGAACACTTTGGCATCAACACCCAAGACAATTATCCAAATTCCTACCTTGCAGCCTTGTTTTCCAATGGCCAAATGATGGAATGCGAAGATGGTGTGAAGTTCGAATGTGAAAGTTCAAAACTCTTTCGCACACCAGAAAATTGCACATTCAACATGTTGAGTTTGAAAGTATGCTCAACTCTAGAGGTTCCAAGCACGACATCCATCAGTACATTGTACTTCAGAAGACCCACATTGAATGAATAAAGAGCCATTATGTATGATGTTCTTCAAATCTCAACAGATGATGACGTTGCATAAATGATTCATTGTAAGTCTCATCTACCCATTAACACAATAATTGATTTTTTTGTTACGTTTACAACGTCTGCTGACAAAATACATAGTCTTCTACAACAACCTCCCTCCTCGTCTTCCACAATCTCAAACCCTATTCGACGTTCACTAGCAAAGTTATATTATGGAGGACTTCTTAGACGGGCAGGCATCATAGATAACTTATATGATTATGGGCTATACTTGAAATTATATGCTACTGTGACTATGTCAATCCTCTACAATTTCACCTTTGATGAGCTTCTAGACAAAATAACGCAGAGAACACATTGTGGGAACTATTTCGTAATAACTCATATTGACTAAATTCGTCCCATGAGGGTAGTCAACAACAAACTTATCCATGACACGACTGAAATCAAAACAGAAAATGGATTTGCACAAATGATCAAGCGGTGGAAAAAAGCTCAACATTTGGACCCGTCCATGGCACGTCTCGACACTTGAAAATATATTGAATTGTTCATCCAAACAACATATATACATCATCCTAATGGAGATCCATGTTCTGTGAAATTTAAAAATCCATTCCATCGGTACTAGTTTAGTTTTTTTTTAATTATGTAATTATGCTACTTGTAATGTCTTTGATTGAATAAATATATTTTGTATTTAATTATACTTTATAAATTTCAATTAAAAAAATCAAATTACAAGAAAACTAATTAATTTCAACCAATTGGGATATTTAAAAAAAATTAAGTTTGTATTTAAAGTTAATAGTTACTATTTTATTTCATTTTAGAATATAACTATAAATTTTACTTATTTATTTATTTATGTCCAAAAATAAACAATTTATCGATTAAAGTCTCATAAAGAAATTAAAGTACAAAAATATAAATAAAAAATAAATTATAACTTCCACTTACTTTTTTTATTTAAATATTCAATAAACATAAAAACATAAATAATATAATACCACCTAAACATTATACATTAATTTTATTACTTTTGTTACCTCTATTATAATTCATAAATTTTTTACCAAAATTACTACTATAAAAAAATAATACTCAACAAATTCAACAAAAATAATATATTTACTTTTATATTTCAAAATTACACCAAAAATAACTTAACACACGATACTATGTCACTACTTATAGTAGAGGTTGCCTACATTTTTAAAGTATTAGTTATCATATGAATGAAAAATAATTAATAAATATTTTTAAAATTTTAAAACATTCAAAAAATATTTTAAACATTTTGTTGTCATTTTTAATTCTTAAAATATTGTATATTTTGTGGCGATTTTAATCGTCAAAATATGATATATTTTGTGACGACTTTTAACTGTCAAAATATAATATATTTTTAGAGAATTTTTATCCGTACAAATGATATATTTTGTAACGATTTTTAACCATCATAATAAACTATATATATTTTGTGGCGAAATGAAACAACTCTTGTGGAACAAATCGCCATTTGTAAAGCAATGCACGCGAGGACTTTCGAATTCTTTGCAATAGTCGGAAATGTGAAACTCATTCAGTGGTTTAGGTTATCTTAGAATGTAAATTTTGAATGGTTTACCCAAAAAATAGAGAAAGACATGAACATAAAGAAACCTATAAAATAAAAACACACTCACTATTTAAACAAAACTAATAAAATTTAATGTCATCTACAAAATAATTTGGCCAATCTTGTTTGAGCTCACTTTCTATTGTTGCGAACTAAATATAATTAACAATCTAGTTATATTCTTTCCAATATCATCTCTCCAATAACATAAATTTAAATGGAAGCCTTACCTCACATTCATGTAGTACTTTAGAAGGATCACAATTATAATTAGATGGCCATAGACCATGTATAATAAACTTTCTTAGTTTTGCTTTTGTTGCATTACAGGGTATTTTGTAATTGTGCAATGATCGAATCCCTTACTATAACCATAAAATAAATAAAACACAATGAAAACAAAAAGAAAATTAGTCATTATGAATGAACATTTTATGAAGAATGAGGAGAATGAGTGAACCAATCATTTTTATTTATAGTGCCATGTAAAAGCTAATTAATTAAACAAAGTTGGCAAATAAGCTTTATTAATTTTCGTTATCCATTAATTCACCAAAATCAAATTTTAATCTAAAATGTGTTAATATAACTTGTATCAAAATTATTTTATTAATGACTTTCTTAATATTTAAATTTAATATATATATATATATATGTTGCCAATTTTATTTTAAACTATGTACAATTTCAACTTATGATTTTCTTTTTTTTTTAATTTGTAGACATAGTGTAAATGCCAAGAAAGACCCTAATTAATTTTAAACATGGCTCATGGTTGCAAAGTATGGGACACATGTGATTT
>Ga0214543_1008408_pt1 | contig 16910 bp, 7 predicted proteins | sample CNSS2metaG_FD_160094 | JGI IMG/M metagenome (GOLD analysis project Ga0214543, IMG submission 160094) | Root nodule microbial communities from cowpea collected in UCLA plant growth center, Los Angeles, California, USA - CNSS2 | ecosystem: Host-associated > Plants > Roots > Nodule | place: USA... | reverse complement strand
AAAAAAATTTTAAAAAAAAAAAATTTTAAAAAAAAAAAAAAGAGAAAATAAAACAAAAAAAAAAAAAAACAATTTTTTTTTTTTTTTTTTTTCTCATTTTCATTTTAACCTGACAAACCCAAATTAAATCAGTTTAATCATGGTCAAATCAGTATGACTGGAGTAAAAAACAACAAAACAAAAGCAATTTTACAGCAATCACAGGATATTTTATTCATTAAAAAAAGTTAAGTTTTGTATTTGTAAAGAATGAGATTGAAAAGGTAAAAGAGTAATAATTATAAAGTATATGGAAAAGTTGATTTGAATGTGAAAATAATATTAGGAACGTTAAATTTGAATAGTTTAAATAAAGTGATAATTATGTCCCTTTATTAAAGAATAAATGAAGGATGTTATATTACGTGACAAGAAGAACCTGATGTATTTGTGAGAAACAGAGGAAGATGTTAGTGTAACACGGAAAAGCTTGAATTGCATGCAGTAAAGAGAGTTTTGCAAAGAAGGGAATCGCAAAGCAGAGAGACACAACAAAGGTAAAGGCGTGGAAATGACACAGGTTTGTTGAATTCAAGAAGCTTATGCGGCAAAGCGTGTTGGAGAGAAACCGCTACGCATAGCTTTTTCGGAAACCTCTCACGTGAAAGCATCACATATTTAGTATCCTATGGTCTATGCTCTTCCCCTTAACTCATAACGTAAATCATCTTCACCAAGTTTTAGAATTACAGAACAATATATATATAATTATTATTAATCCATGATGAACCGTAATTCTTACCTTCCCCCCTCACGTGTTTTATCTACTATCTACTTCTACAAACGTGTCTTTTCTGCAAAACTGAATGCCACCACCACCATCAAACACATGGCACCAAAACCATTATGCACAGTGCAATATGTTATGTCAAACTTTAGTTTTCGTGCCGTGTCTATTACCTTAATTCCACTCGGTGAAAGTTACGATTTCGTAGGATATACAAAAATCATGCTTCAACTTGCATGTGAACATTCCTAAATTAGGTAATGTAAATGGCTTTGTGCTACGCTACCTTCTAAAAACATCAATCACAACCCCCCATGAAACATGCATGCCAAGTACACCCTCATTTCACTTCTTCGGTTAAAATCATTATTTCCTTTTTGTCTTTTTAATCTTTTTTCATCATTTCCATGCCCCTTTTCTGTATCCTTTGTGTATATATAGGGCATGCACGCCTACCTCACCCTTCACAACCTTCTGTGTTCCTGACTCTGATTTTAGGGGTTGAGTAGCAAGAAACCCAGTTAAGGTTTCTTAACCTATCAACTCCTAAACCTTCTGCTCAAAACCAAAAGCAGGCAAAGAGAGAGAGAGAGAGAGAGAGAGAGAAAGAGAAAGCATGGCTATTCTCAACACTCACAATCATTTGGCCTTAGCCTTTGGCATTCTAGGTAAAACTCTGGGTCATCATCGGTCTCTTTCACTACTATAATTTTCTCCTTTTTGTTTTTCCTCCTCAACTATTTTCTAGATCTGGTATTCCAGTATCACACGAAATTGCTCCAGCAAATTTAATGCTTTGCTTCGTCTTCTTCTGATTTCTTTATCTTTTTCCATTTACCTATATTAATTCAAGAACCTCCCTCTGCGTTTCATTTCCACCTACTAATAACCCCTAGCAGCCAAGTTAGTTAAATCGAGTTATAATAACCTGATATAAAATTAATCTACTGATTTACACTGTTCATTGTTTGTCCAAAAGCCAAGAATTTAACACATATCCATCTTTTTATGTGCAGGGAACGTTATCTCCTTCATGGTGTTTATGGCACCGGTGTAAGTATATATGAACACAGTGTAACGTACGTCCACGTAACATAACCAATGTGAATGCTAAATATTTTTTCCTTTTCCTGATTTGTAGGCCAACTTTTTATCGGATTTACAAAAGGAAATCCACCGAAGGTTTCCAATCACTTCCTTATCTGGTGGCACTGTTCAGCTCCATGCTTTGGCTTTACTATGCTGCTCTCAAGCCTGCTGATGCTACTCTCCTCATTACCATTAACTCACTGGGAAGCGTCATTGAGACGGTTTACATTGTCATGTTCATAGTCTATGCCACCGATGATGCCAGGGTATATTACTTATATATCCAAATGCTAATCAAATTATTGGAATGACACAAATCTTGTTACAGATTGATTAACGCTGATTAGCGTTACTGGTTTTTTGTTGCAGAAGTTAACCGTTAAATTGTTTATGGTGATGAACGTGGGTTCCTTTGCCTTGATCTTCTTCGTCACCTTCTTCACTATGCATGGTACCCTCCGGGTGGTAGTCGTTGGATGGGTTTGTGTATCAATTGCAGTAGCTGTTTTTGCAGCACCCTTGAGCATTGTGGTGAGTAAAGGAACCAAAACCATTTCCAATGCTATTTCCATGCTTGCAAACAATCTTTATGAACATTCATTGATTTCTTGATTTTCAAGCAGGCACAAGTTATTCGAACCAAGAATGTGGAGTTTATGCCCCTTAACCTATCAGTTTTCCTGACGCTGAGCGCCATAACGTGGTTTTCCTATGGTTTCTTCCTCAAGGACATATGCATTGCTGTAAGTAGATGCAGACACAAACATTTTTATTAATTACGTTAACATGAAAACAAATTTCATCGGTTTCGTTGGTATATATGTGTGAGCAGGTTCCAAACGTGCTGGGTTTCGCATTGGGACTACTTCAGATGCTGCTGTATGCGATGTTCAGAAACAGTAAAACAAAGATTGTTGCAAAGGAGGAGCCAATGAAAAACATTGTTGTGGTGAACCCGTTGGGAACGTCTGAAGTGTATCCAGTTCAAGTTCTCGACATAGATAAAGAAGAAGGAGTAGAAGGAGTGGAAGCAAAGGAACGCCCGGCATGAACATCGTAGACATTATGCTCAGTGCTTAGGAGCACTTCGAAGCATACTAGGAAATAATATTCATATAAAATAGTCGGTGACTTTTATGTTAAATTCTAATTCTCATGCTATATATGTATGAATTATTGTGTACCCTTCATCATCAAGAATCTTCATAATAGTTACCTCAGTACAGCAGCACCTGCAGTGGATAGAAAAAGGATCATATTTATCTTTTAAAATCATTGTCTTTGACTTGTTTCAAAATCATTGAATACCCTTCGTTAACTTGCGTAGTCTTCTCAAAATGCTCTTAAGTGACATTATTACCATATATAGATACACAACCTCACCTTTTAAAAAAGTTGTTAGTATACTGTTTTTGATATAAAGTTGTCAAATTTAAGAAAATATAAATTATAAACCTTATAATGTTGTAATTTTTTTTTTCAAGAATCATGAAATCCGTTTGTAAGAAATATTCAACCTTTAGTTTTTTTTTTTAAAATTAACATCAACTTAAACAACCTATTCAACATTGCTTGAGAGATTTGGGATTCGCGCAAGAGATTTAGGGTTAAATAAATGAACTTTGCCTAAAATTTTGGGATGGAGGGAAATGCATTAGGTATTTGGGATTTAGAAAAATTAGTTGGATCAAGGTGTGTGCTTGTCCTGAGAAATTAAATTCAATTTCAGTGATGACTTAAGATTGAGTTAAACGATTTATGATTTTTGGATTTTGCTTGAAATGGGGAATTGAGATTGAGTTTGAAAGACAATTTTGTGACGAAATAAAATGGACTTTAATTATAAAAGACGAAATCAATCACACGTGATCATCGTGAAACACAAATTGAAATTAATGTTTTCATTTATTTCATAAAATGTCAAAGTACAGATAACATCATCCTGGCCAATGTTTCAATTCAATTCGGTCTCTTGATAACGTTTAATAATAAAATAATAATTTCATGCCAGCTTTTAAATATTTTGTTTTTCTTTTGGTGAAACATATTCGGGCTAAAGCCATGTAAAACTTTTTAACTTTAAATTCTTTTTCAAAATTGATATAAACTAAAATTGAAATATAAATTAAACATAAAAACAATAAAATTTATAATAATTAAAGAAAAACATATTTACTAGAAGATATTGCCTCAAAATTTGACATGTTATTTATCTTATAAACTCATGATATTTTAATTAGAAATGAAAAAGTGGACCTCATCCTGTGATCGGTCCACCAATCTACTCAAAATAGGATGGGTTGTATTGATATCTTTAATTGGTTAATTCTTACTTATTCAATTAGTTCAACTTCCAAATTGACGGGTCAAAGACAAAACTGACCGATCACTTGCTTTTTTTTTTTAAATTAAAAATTAAATGATTAAATTTTTTATATGATTTTTTTATAAAAAGATGTAAATATGCAATAGTGTTATAAACTAAATTAAGTTTCAGTTATTATTTATAAATGTAATTTAACATGTAAATATAATAATTATTTTATTTTATCTAATTAAAAATTTAAAAAATATTTATATGATTAAATATATTTTTAATATATATATATAAATAAACTTTAAAAATTAAAAATTAAAAGAAATGGCAAGTCAATCCGCCATTTGGCGAGACGAGTTACAAATTTCAGCTCATTTTTATTATTGTGGGTCAGTTTTACCAAACTTGTTTTTGGTAGACCAGTGACAAACCAGACTAAAGCATATCAACCAACTCCTACTTTTAACTAGTTTGAAAATTCCTAAATATAGCCTTGATAAACTTTTGTAATCTTCTAAAAATTGTTATCTTTTAAGTAGTAGTAATAATAATAATAATAATAATAATTGTTACGGGATTGACAAGTGTACCAAATTGTACAAGTAATAAAGTGAAAAGTCCGAGTAACATTTTCCAAGAGACTTGTGAAACCTCTAGCAACTCTTGTAATTCATGACTCAATTAGACAACAAAATTCACAAAAACCAAAATAAAACTTTTTTTTTATCAAATATATGGTGTGCAACAATATATGATAAATGCTTCAATGAGATTGGGTTTCATGGTCTAAATCAAAGCAAAAACACTAAACAATATTCTTTTAATTCCTACTATAGCATTTACATCTTATGTAACAAGCCCTGATGTCTTAGTGACAAGTTTAAACTTGAATAATAAAACTTTAATATCTTAGCAATTTTTATTATAAGTTCGCATTAATAATCAAAATTTTGATGTTAAGTAGTTAATTTTCTGACCAACTTATCCTCAAAACTATGTAATTGTTCAACAATAACAGCTTCAAGGTCGATGTTCGCAATAGTGATCGAATCTTTATTATAAACGAATTTTTTCATTTTCTTGAGACGAGAAAGTCCTATGAAGAAAGGTATTGTTTTCTACATAATTTAAATATAGGAAACAAGTGTTATTCAAGCCATAGTATTTAATAAACTCGAACAAACGAAACAAAACTATATTGTTAGCTTCATCTATGTCCACAAATAACTCAACCTTTTTTTATAAAGGATCACACAATTCCACCACTTTATGAAACGAAAGTTCATGTTCACAAAATATTTGAAAGTGATCGGGCAAAATTATCAATAGATGCTCAGAAGAATCAAAAGGAAACAAACATTAACAACTGTATGCATACATGTACACTACCAATAATAAAAAAAAAAGGCTTAAATGACCATATCCTTAATGGGATGAACTTGACTCTGAAGCCTTGAAAAAACCTTAGTGAAGATAGAGGATAATATGGTAAAGCAGAGGTTAAATTTCCTACGACAAAACGAAAGTAGTTATCACCAGAATACAGAGTACATACATATCTCAAATCATCAAGATCATAAAACCCTAATACCTCATGGATAACACGAATCTTATAGGAGTTTCCTCAAATTCAATGTTGACGACGTTTCTTATGGAATCATAGAAATATTCAATCTCAATCAATAATGATTTCCCCATTCAAAATAAAATCTTTCTTCAAACATCATAAACTCGTCACATGCAAAACTCTGAAAGATTAAAGTTTAATAAAAAGAAAAATTATTCTTTAGAGGCAAAATTATTTCTCAAAACGCAAGATGACTTAAAAAAACTTTGTCGAACAAAATCGTTTTTTAACCTAAAACACAGAAGAAGAAAAAAAAACATGCCAAATGCATAGACACCAAACTCTGACAGATCCATGAACATGAGAGAGTTCTGGTAAAAATTTATAGAACTAAAACGCTTGGAAGTAGACATATTCCTGATCTGTAACCGGTGAGGTTAAAATTTTCCTTTCTTCATTTCTGAAGAAACAGTTACACAATGCTCAAACTTCAAAGGGCAAAGAACATGAAGCACCCTGACCAAATATCAACCTCCTCCATAAGATCAAGGTGCAGACATATTGAAAAGACATATAATAATTATTCCTTTGCAACTAAAAGTAGGCTCTTCACATTCTGATAAAATTATTTATTTTAAATTTAATTATAAGCGTAAAATATGTCTGGGCACTGTCAAAACCAAGAAACTAAAAGACTGTTTCAAAACTTTTGAGTGGAAAAGATTGTATTGGAAATGGTAATATGCAAAATGATATAGAAGACCGGGTAATCTACAAAAGCAAAAGTCTATAACCTAAAAAATATATAAATTTGCATTACTGAAAAAGACATATTCCTCTACCAACACACATTTCTATTTAATGTTTTTGTACCAAACAATAATAAAATTCTTTAATAATAATGAACAAAAATTAATTTAAAGAAATAATAAAAACTATTTGAATACTCCTTTAAATATTAAAAAAAATGCTGCCATTACATGCATTAAAAACTAATAAATAATAATATACACAAAATTAACTATCCCAAATTCTTATATTATGTAATTCTAATATTATTTATTATTCTTAGTATAAAATGTAAATATAACACATTATCAGATTATATAAATTAATTATTTTCTCAAAATATAATAAATATTCAGTAATTTTTTAAACACAAAATTAACAACAACAAAAAACAAAGACCGTGCGTATGCACGGTCAAACAGTAGTTAATAAAAAATATATGAATTATTTATTTTTTTAAATACCTTTTAAAAAAAATATTTTATGGTATAATAAATTTTTACTAGAATAAAAAATAAATTAGAGACAGATGTGTTTCCAATAATTTTAATATAATAAAGATGTGAATACACATACAGGCATGCATTTTCGATTATAAATATGTAATTTGTATACGTAGGGAAGAAAATAGCGAGTAACATGTGAAAAAAACAAGTAGAAATCACAATCAGAAACTCCCATAATAAAAATGATAATGTATGAATTAGGGAGAAGCGAAGTCAACAAAATGTGAGATGAAGTAACAAGAACAGGAAGGGTAATAGATGAACAAAAACAATGAAAAATCACAACCTACAATAAAAATAAGCATGTAGGATTTCATGCAAAGGAGAAGTAAATTTGATTTTACTAAAGAAAATGAATTTTGGATAATCAAAGTAAAACTTCAAGTGAGAAACTTGTGGATAGAAATATACCTTGCGTAGACAAATTATTGGTATATCAAGAACAAGTGAGAATAGAAAAATAATAGTGATAGTGGGAAAGGTACCATGAATGAAATGAAAAGAAATTAAGGTTCAAGTATTTAAAAAAATGTAAGTACAAAAATTCAAAATTAAAGGACGTCATGGCTATTCTATTTCCTCACGGAAAACTCCTGCTGTTACAAAGATATTAAAAGTAAATTATTTAAGGTTTAATTATGTTCTTGGTTTCAATTTGGTCCCTTTTTTTGTTAAAATGTCTCAAATGTGTCCTTTCTATTAAGTTGGACAAGATGCCGTGAACTGAAAAGTGACATGACAAGATTGACCAATGGTGGAACTGCAACACGGATCAGTGACATGGAAGAGGAATTTAAAAAAAAATAATAATAGTGAAATTAAATTAGAATTAGGGTTTTAAAAGGTAGGAGAAACCTGGGATTGAAAAAATTTGCTAATCTCTACCTTCTCCATCCACGAATCTGGTTGCGAGAATGAAGTTGGACCACTATATAAATTCATTGCAACACCAGCAGCACCTTGCAACCATTGTGCAAGTCTCTATCAACCATGGACCAACAACACCTTTGCTCAAATCGCTGCAACCATGGCTCTCGGAAGAGAAACCACTACTAACTATCACCTCTTGTTTGAAACGTTGGCTCAAATCGCTGCAACCATCACCTCCTGTTTGAAACATTGGCGACGATGAGGAGGATGGTGGTGGCAATTCAAAGTACTCTTCTTTCACAGGGTACAAATAGTTCATTTTGAAAATTAAACAATTTTGATATGTTCCCGTTGTGTTAATTCAATTCGCCCTTGGCTTCATGTTAATATTTGTGAAGTTGTTCATATGTAGAATCTATTAATGAATTTGAGAGGAATTTGACATGAAGTCAAGATGAAAAATAGGAGTGGAAAAAACATGGAAACTGAGAAGAATAAAAGAAGTAAATAAAGAAGGAGAAGAAGAGAGAAAGTGCAGATTAAAAATGAGAGAAAAGTGGAGAAAAAGTGAAGATTTGAAGAAAGGTGATGAAGTGTTTTGAGGGTTTATGTAGGGAAAGATTAACAATGGAGTATATCAGAAAAATAAAAGGGTTAAATATGTTTTTGGTTCCTCAAGTTTAAGTGAATTTTGGATTTAGTCCCTTATCAAAACTTTATACCAATTTAGTCTTTCATCTTTCAAAATGCGTACATTTAGTCCTTCTAACCAAATTTTGTTAAATTTATCTTACGTTTCAAACACATTTCATGATAGTATTTAAGTTAATATTGAAGAAAAAATGTGTCAAACAGTGTAAATAATTTAAATACTATCATGAAATGTGTTTGAAACGTCAAATAAACTTAACAAAATTTGGTTAAAATGACTAAATTCACACATTTTGAAAGATGAAGGACTAAATTGATCAAAAAATTTGATGAGGGACTAATTTCAAATTTTGCTGAAACTTGAGGAATCAGAAACATATTTAACCCAAAATAAAATTATTATGCATAAACAATTAAACACAATAGCATACCACAATTATTTTCCCCAAATTCCCCAATTTAGTACACAAAGAGTAGAAGAGAGAGAAATGTGTGATGGAGGTCGAAGGAAACCCTAATTCTAATTTAATTTCACTATTATTTTTTAAAAACAAAATCTCCTTCCATGTCACGTCACTGTTCCTTGTCATAGTTTCACCACTAGTCAACATTGCCACGTCACTGTTCAGTTAACGACATCTAATCCAACTTAATAGAAAAGGCACATTTGAGACATTTTAATAAAAAAAGAAACTAAATTGAGACTTCTATAAATAAGAATACTAAATTGAGATTTTGTCTCCAAAATAGAGACCAAAGACATAATTAAACCATTATTTAAAAACAATGTAAACCAAAAAGTAGTATTTCCTTTATATATTATGTTACTAGAATTACAAAATTTAGTCGACACAACATCAAAGAAGATACTCAAAAGAGTAAAGAAAATGGTTACATGATCAATGAATTGTAAACTACAAAGCGACAGTTATTGGCACCAGTAGTGATACCAATTAATCTATTCATCTATCACATTCTATTCTGCTGCTAGGAACGTTGATGCTTCCTCTACATGTAAAATCTCCTTCTTCATTGGACTACTCGGACCCAACCCAAAATCATCGCTTTCTTTCAGCACGCCACTTGTATACTGGTTCACTAGTTGGACAGACAATCTCATCTTCAGTTAGTTTGCGTTTCCTACCATTTTTCTGTTCATAGATGGAATATCCTTTCTCAGCATTCTACCTTTGTAAGAATTAAAAAGGTACACAATAAGCTATGCAAAATATGAATACCTGCAACTCCTTCTTCATTGCCATATCCGTGTAGATTTTCTCTAGTTGCCTGAGTCTATCCTTTCTTGCTTCCAACTCTTTATAAGACTGATCTGTTTTCCTATATAGCAAAAGTAACTTATTATCAAGCTGATACAGTACTACAAATCAAACAAAGAGAACAGGGGAAATAACAGTAGTACTACACAGACAAGAAGTAGCAATACATTATCATAAGAAATTGGAATTTAAGATTAATCAAACATCGCAAAACTGGTTTGATAAAATGGGAATTACACCCACACACCCACACACACACACACACACACACACACACACACACACACACATATATATATATATATATATATATTATATGGTCACATCTCTAGTCAATAAAAGATCTTTCATACATTATAAAACAACGCCTGATCTGATTTACAACATATTTAACCCAACACAAACAATTTAATATAGCCAAATAAGAGAGAACTAATAGCAACCAATCTGACCATAATTGTTATTCATTTCTCTATTTTGGGTTAAATTATGTCAATCATTCCTACCGAAAGACAAATTCTCAATGGCACAATAAAAGGCATGCAAAAATATCAACAATAAACTTGTCACTTATGACTAGGGTGTGATTGCCAAGACTCAGAACCCACATTACTGCAAAAACATCTTAATATTGTTGGCATTAAAATACATAATAAAATTAAGATACTTAATAAAATTAACAATCTTAAAGCACATTGAAGAGAACAAATAATAATTTCACACAACAGATTCCTGAAAAAAATTCAGTAGAGACAAATCATTTATCAACTTTTTGTAACAAGACATCAAACAAAACAATAAAGGAATTGATCAAATATTGCCAAGTCAAATCATTTAACAAAAGATGTTTAATCTCATACAAGATGTCAAAAGAACAAGGAATTTATTTTACTCTTTAAAGCCAAGTACCGATGTACCTCTTAATGTGAGCAGGAATATTAATATCGATAGTAAGAGGAATTTCACTTTTTGAATATCTTGATTGTAACTCTTTAGCCTCTTCCCTATACATAGACAAAAATTAAAAAAGTTAGCCATTCAGAATAAATTTGTGGAATGAGGATGACATCTACAGTACAACAATATAAAGAGCAAGAAAGGGAATGGGAGTAGAGGCAGAAAAGTAGTATGTCAATCAATAAATCAAGAATGGCACCACATAGCTGGAGAAAAGTAAACGAGTTTACTACCGGAAGAAGATATCTTGAAAACATGACTATGGGGCCATTTGGAAAAACTTCTATGAAGCTTGTTTGGGTTTGTCTTATCATTAATCATATAAAAAACAGTTGAAAAATGAAAACGTGAGGTTAGGATCATCTTATAAACTCTATTTAGCTTTATCTGAATAAGCTTTACAGTGAAACTTATCAAAATAGGCTTACTGAATTAAGAACTTATGACATAGCTCCCACATCATAAGATCTTTTTGAATAAATACTTTTGTAAGTATAAGAGTGTAGTATGGCTAGTATACAAGTAACATATATCATGTAGTTACAACTGAATGTGCTGTGTCAGAAACTCAGTTAGGAAAAACACACACACACACACATATAAACAAATAACATTTACACGCACGCTCACAAATGGGAATTGTTTGCCATATTTTTTTTATCATAACATAATGTCATATTGAACATATTTTACCATCTCACAAACAAGTAGGAAGCTGTGATCAGGGGCTTAATACAGGATAAAAACACCACCCTTTAAATTTTGCATACCAAATTTTTTTTATCATAGCCATAATGTCATGTTGAACATACTTTATCATCTTAGAAACAAGCAGGAAGTTGCAAATCAGAGGCTTTATACAAGATGAAAACATCACCCCATAAACTATGCATAACTAAATAAGAACTTTCACAACAACTAAGTACACCAATAAAATGAAACATTAAAATTTCAAAAAATTAATCCATGCTGGTCACAAAATGATAGCTCAGAAACTCATACCTGTCCTCAGCAAAGAAAACATGTTTGTTTGCAGGTTGATTATCAATAGAGTGAAGCGAGGCAGTTAGCCTTTCAATTTTCTGTAAGGAAGATCAAAACTTTCCCAGTTAAATCTCCATTGTCACAATATTTCGCACAAAAACCCCATTAAAAACAAGAGAACAATTCAAATCAAAGCCCCTACCTTTCTCTCACTCTGAACCTTCTGAAGAATGTAACCCATATCCTGCGTCTTCATAAGCATAAGCTCTTCCTGAGTGTACTTATTTGCTTCACTCCTACATAAGTCAACAAGCAAATATAACAACCACCACCACCACGACAACAACAACAACAACAAATCCCAGAAAATTGAAAAGGCCATGTAGCAAGTCATCAATTACTCTGGTCTGTGAACTCCATCAACTGTTTTTGTTCTAACCATCTTGAAGTAAAACTCATCTTCATTTCTATTAGCCGCTTTTTCCCTAAGTTTCTGTAAAACAAATAAAAATTAAAAAAAAAAATAGCTAAAGCGGAAGGAATGAGAATTTGGTGAAGAGAGTGAATACCCGTAAGGTGTCCTCTTTCTTGTGGAATGCTTTAGCACGTTGTACATAGTCCTTATGCTTTTCGAGCAAGCCAAACTTTTTTCGCGCTGACCTAATGAATGAACAAATAAATTAATAAACAAAATGAAGTTAGAAAGAAGTGATTTAAACGGTGATTGAATGAATAGTGATTGGGAAAAAGAAGAGACTCACGGTTGAGAACGCTCTTTGTGAGCACGACTGGGAAGGGCGTTTCGGAGAGAGGACATGCTTGCTTTTGGGTTGTGTTCGTCGTCGACGGACTTTCCCTCTCACTCTCTTCTCTGCAAACGATAGCTTCTGCTTTTGCGTTTGCGTTTCTTTTCGGGTTATAATAATAACAACCTATTAGGCTGTCCTTTAAATGGGCCGGCCCAATCTACAAATTTCTTTCTTTTTTACAGATGGTTTCTTTCTGCATTCTACTTAGTAGATTCTATTCTTCTCATACTATATGATTTAGAAATATAAACTGAATCTTAAATTACGTATTTTGTAATAAATATAGGAATAATATAATTTAAAATTTATTTTTTAATTTATAATCTAAAAAAATATTTTAAAAATGTTTTATACTATATAATCTACAATAGATTTTTTTTTAATTTAAATGATATTTTTAAATTATATAATCCAAAATATATTTATGAATCGTTTAATTTCAAATTTATTTATACATTATCGATGATAAATTGAAATAATTTCCAAAGTATACAATTTTGAAACTTCTGATCCATTGTTTATTGAGATATTATGTTTTGTGTATGTTACTCTATCAGTTACACTCAGCTTTGAATGGTAAAAAAAAATTTGACATTTATACTTTCTATTTTGTAATATACTATATTGTTTTTGCATATCATTTCAAAAGAAAAAAATCTCATTTTTTAAATAAATTTAATAAGAACGTTCATAAAAAAAAGTAATTTCTTAAAGTACTAAAGTTTTAATTTTTCTGCAGAGGGCTTTTCTAAAATCTCATTTTTTTTTTGTATGAAAATTCAATGGTGAAGCTATGACTATGTGTATATAGAAGGAGATAAATCCTACCTTCTTAGTAGGGATGATAATGGGGTGGTGCGGGAATGAATTTTGCTATCTCATACCCGTTTTTATAGAAAAAATTCATCATCTCCATACCCAAACTCAACGGGTATCAAACTTTTGTCTCATCTTCATCTCTATCAGATAACGGGTATAATCTCGTATTCATACTCGTACCCGTTTTCTTACTACTTCAATATTAATTTTAATTAACTTTTATAAAATAATAAAAAATTACGGAGAGGAAACATAATATTATCAAGGTATAATTACTGATTTGGTACCCTAATTTTTTGGTTTAGTTCAATTTGGTCCCCATATTTTTTGTTGGTTCAATTTAGTACCCAAATTATTTAAAAGGGTTTAATTTGGTCTTCTCCGTTAAGTTAGAGTTAACATTGTGTTCATACAGAACACGTGTATAGTTGGCACTAACCGTGAAGTACCGTGTTCGTACTTAATGATGTATGTTGTCGATGGTCATTATGGTGAATGATGTCGCTAGATTACCTCAGTTAAAGGAACACGTGAGTAATCATTTTCAAAATAAGAAGGAAGTTTAAAATATTTTTGGGAATAAAAGTAGATCAATCAAAGGAATGAGTTGTATTTTGTCAAAGGAAATATGTTCTTGACATCCTAAAAGAGACATATATGATTGATTATAAATCATTGGATTGTCCTATTGACCCAAATAAGAAATTAAAAGCAAAACAAGGAAAAACTTTCTTTGACCATGAAAGATATAGAAGATTGGTTGGAAAACTTGTTCATCATACCATTACTAAACCAAATTTGTCTTTTACAGTGGGAGTTGAGTCAGTTCATGTAGAATCCTTGTATGGATCATTGAAATGCTGACATCCATATTCTTAGATTTCTCAAAAAGGCTTTAGGACAATGATTACTTTATGAAGATAAAGGAAATACCTAAGTCTCTAGACAATGTAACTTAGAGTGGGTTGGTTCTCCTGCGAAAAAACGCACTACTACATTATATTGTGTTTTCTTTCGAGGAAATATTATCTCTTGAAAGATCAAGAAACATAATGTTGTTGCTTGATCAACTACTAAAGTTGAGTATAAGGCAATTATACCTCTCACTTTGGAAATTATATAGGTAAAACAATTCCTCCAACAAACATTTTTTTTTGTGAAATTTAACCAATGAAGATGTATTGTGGTAACCAAATTGCTATTCACATTGCTTCCAATCTAGTGTTCCATGAAAAGACTGAACACATAGAAATTGATTATCACTTTGTTCAGTAAAAGTTGTTATTTGAGGAAAGTTAAATTCACCTTGTCGGATCCAATGATTAACTTACACATGTGTTAACGAAAATTGTTAAGGAGACTTCAAATTGAATTTATTTATTCCAAGCTTAGCACATACAATGGGGGAGTGTTAAAATAATATTAAATATAGGTAGTTGCTAGAATAAATATTTAATGTAGGTGGTTAACCTTTGTACCTATGAGTTGTTAGCATTAATTACCTAGCTATTTTTTATGTAATTTTCTTCTATACATAACACAATATCACTTGAGAGATAATCCATCTTTTGAGCTTTTCTTCTCATTTCAGTTTTAAACTATATATTAAATAAATATTATCGACTATTGTTTTTGGGATTAAGTATGTTTTTAGCCCTTAAATTTTGATCCAAAATTGGAATTCGTCCCTAGTCGAAATTTTGATAAATTTCGGTCCCTAAACTTTAAAAATAAATAAATATAATTCTTTTAACCCAATTTTGTTAACTTTTTTTTTTATGTTTCGAACGCATTTCTCAGTAAATATTTGAGTTGTTTACGCCGTTTGACACATTCTCGGTTCAATATTTACTGAGAAATCTATTCGAAACTTAAAAAAAAAAAGTTAACAAAATTGGGTTAAAATGACTATATTGATTCATTTTTAAAGTTTAGGGACCAAAATTTATCAAAGTTTTTACCAAGGACGAATTCTAATTTTGGGTCAAAGTTTAGGGACTAAAAACATACTTAACCGATTGTTTTTGTATGCAAATCTTGACCAATAATTTTAGATAAAAAATAACACACTAAAATTAAGTATAATTTTAATGTCTAAACTCAATCCAAAGTTGTTAGAGTCCATTTTCTATCAATAACAAAGTAGTAGTGTGGATGAATTTCTCTAACTACACCGGTGAATAAATAATATAAAATAATTGCATCAAACAACACTAATTCCAAAGTTTATTCTCATAAAGAAAAATCAGAAATGATAGATCTCATGAGTTGGGAGACAAAGTTAACTTGTTTCTTATAAACTCTTATTCATATGTCTCAAAAGTTAATATAATAATTTTTAGATTTAATTACTCTTTTGATCCCTTTTTTTTCAAAAATGTCAAATTGGTCTTTCAGTTGTTTTAAGTTTCAATTTGATCGATTTTTAAAAAAATTAATGCAATTTGATCTTTTTCATTAAATTTCTTGAACGGATCAAAGATTTTTCATAAAAAATGAAGTTGTTAATAAAAATGATTTGCTTTATTGATGTAATTAACATGATCAGAATGTCAATTTTGATAAGAAAAAATCATTGATTCACTTTAAAAAATTTAACGAAAATGACCAAATTGCATCAATTTTTTAAAAATTGACATCAAATTGAAACTTAAAAAATCTGGAGGACTAATTTAACATTTTTGGACAAAAACTGAGACCAAAAGAATAATTAAACCTAATTTTTTTTATAATAATATTTAAAGTATTATATGCAAATAAAAAATTAAAATTTAATAAATTTAAATCATTTTATTCAAACTAAATATTTGAAAAATTAAACCGTTTAAAAAAGAAACAAATCAACTTTAATATATTTAAATTTCTTAAAGATTATAAATTATATATCCTAAGAAAAGGTCAGGAAAAGCCAACATTTGTGTGTTAAATAACTTGTGCGATTATGCACCATGCTTGTTTGTGGTTTGTTTTCTCAAGTTCGATGTTTAGCTTCCAACTTCCACGCGTTACATTTTGTAAGTTCTTTTGTTTTGGCTTATGCAACTCCATCAAATAAAAATCAAATATCCTACCATCACAATTTCTAGGTTCCATTCCCCATGTTCACGTTTAGTAGTTGAAACTACACTAACATGAGCATTAAAAATAGATTAAACACCAACTACCAATCCCCACTCTCCCAACACCAAAAAGTAAAACCTAGGGATGGCAATTAGGGCCTGGCCCGCGGGCTCGGCCTGCAGGCCCGCATAAAAAACGCGGGGCGGGCCAGGATAGTGAGCCCGCAGGCCCGTGCGGGCTCGGCCCGCATAGGCCCGCGGCCCGCGCGGGCCGGCCCGCAAGCCCGCATAAAATTAAAAAAAAGAAAAAAAACTTGCACTTGTGTATATTAATTACTTGTTTTATGGACTCTTGCATTAATATTTTAAATTCTTGTATAACTGGAAAAGATAAGTATTATGTAATTCTTAATGTGCTAAAATTTAAAGAATACATTGTGTATGTCATAG
>Ga0214543_1008402_pt1 | contig 16924 bp, 12 predicted proteins | sample CNSS2metaG_FD_160094 | JGI IMG/M metagenome (GOLD analysis project Ga0214543, IMG submission 160094) | Root nodule microbial communities from cowpea collected in UCLA plant growth center, Los Angeles, California, USA - CNSS2 | ecosystem: Host-associated > Plants > Roots > Nodule | place: USA... | reverse complement strand
ATGTATTAATATAATATATATATATATATATATATATATATATATATATATATATATATATATATATAATTCTTGTAAAAATAATAATAAAACATATTATGTAGTAATTATTTTAAAGAACTTATTTAGTTGTTTAAAAACAACAAAAAAAAGTACTGAATTACTTAGTTTATTGAATACAGAAATTACTTTATATTTATTAAAAAATAAGATTATCTAATTAAAAACCAAAATAAGTTGTCCAATATTTTAAATAATAGTATAAATATATAAATAAGTGAAGTCAATTTACGAAAATCAATATACTTATAGTGGTTTATTAAAAATGAATGACTAAGATTGTAGTTGCCCTTATGCATGTACTTCTTCTTTTTTCCATAATAGTAGTTATTGATTTCTTTTTAACAAATAATTGTGGTATATGTTGAGCGAAGGATCGAAGAAGACTATTTCAATAAGAAATTGCTAAGTCGAGAATTATTTACATGCCTATTACATTTTATTTTGAAATAAACGTTGGCCTACATATTTGTTAAATAAAAAAAGTTTGTTATTTAGAACTTGCTAAACCATCAAGAAGCGTGTTTAAGAGTGATAAAATGGGTTGAAATCGACAATTGTCTAAAATGGAACATGAAGTTCAAAAATTCAATTTGTTAACTTATTTTAGTTTGATCAGTCTAGTCAATTTAATGGATTAACTCACGGTTATCTTGACCCATAATTTAAGAAATTAAATTTTTTCTATTATATATTTTACAGAAGTAAATATATAATAATATTATAATTTAAATTATTAATATTTACAAATTAAGTTGAATTATCAATTATCATATAATAATTTAACATATAAATATAATAATTATTTTTATTTATATAATTAAAAACATTAGTTAATTAATTAAAAATTTAGAAAATTTTTACATCATTAAATATATTTTTAATATTCATTTATTTGTATATATAATTTGTATATATAAATTGTATTGCACCTAGGCGGCGACCTAATAAAACTGTTCACCCTTTTTATCTTTTGCCGATATGTCTCCACCAGCAAAGGTTGGGGAACTGGTATACTACACCTAGGCAGCCCGATCAAACTACGCGACTCAACCCGCATACGTAAGACCTTGCAAATAATTATCAAAGCGAATAAACATACATGTATAAGCGACCTGAACCGCCTACTTCAGATGACATGATGACATCTATCAACACTTCCAGATTTAGAGTATTTCAAACAAAGGCTCTAAGACCCACAATCACTGAAGGCCCAGGCCCACCTACAACCCTACCAATGGTCCAACCCATGACAAGACTAGTCATAATTAATAACTATAAATATACGTGGACCCCAATAATTAAGGGTACACATTCATTAATCCCTTAATCACGAGATTTGACTTTCTGAAAATCCTTTGGTTGACTTCAGCATCAGAGTCTTCTCTGCAGGTAACCCCTCTTGGGTCCAAGCCAGTCCAAACCGTGATACCAGCAAATGACATTCGCGAGCCGAGGAGAAGCCAACTAGAGAGATTGCGGATTGAAATAACGTGATGTTTGTATCTGACTTCTCTTATTTGTTCTCCGCAGGAACATAAACAAATTTTAAAAATTAAAAAAATTGAAAACAAATTAAAAAATAAAAATAATGAGTCAGTCCGGCAGAGGCCGTCAATCCATTTTATGTAGAACAAATTATTACTAATAGTTTATTTTTGTTTGACAGATCAATCCGTTCTAATATGTTTTTGACCTACAAATGACGAACTGGACCAAAATAAGTAAGATCAGACTGTTTTACCACTCTTAAGCGTTATACTATAATGAAAGAAAGAAAACACGGTTAAATTAGTAGTAGTCTAGTAGAAGGAGAATAGACACAAAATTAAAGAGCATGTGATGAGTACATGATATGAGAATCTTGTAAAAATCGTCAATTCGATAATGATAGGAAACTGATATGCATGTCTTGTGAAATCAAACGGATACTCTTCAGCTCTTATTGCCATACAAATAAACAAAGACTTAAAAAAATAGATTTGTCATGTTACGAATTGGCGAAACATTTAAAAACGGAACAATATCTCTTTTTGAAATCGGTTGAAAATAAAAAAACAAATTTTAAAGATTACATGGTATTAGTTATGATTTCAGAATAACACAGCAACTAACTAAAATTCATAAATACACTTCTAACCATGAACAAACTCAATCAATTATGAATACTCTAGCAAGAAAAACTAAGAATAATATTGAGATATTTTTGGCCACAACAAAACCTATCCTACAAATTACAAATATATACGTTTATCTAATCTGAGAAAAGATAAAAAATGTTAACAGTTAAATTCTTAATCAAAATTCATATATTACTGTATTCAATTATTTCCCTTCTCTTCCTTTGTAGTGAACGAAGACTCTTGGAATATAAGTCCCGAGCTAATTGATCACTCATGTTTATAATAGGAGTTTTATTCTTTTTATTTTCTTCTATTCTTACCTAGTTAGTATTTTTGAACCCAAAGAACAATATTGTTAAAAGCATTCATAAAGAGCCACCCTCATCACGCTGTGATTGTGAAAAATATTTACAGGTGAATGAAAACAAGAGCAACATTCTTTGATCTCCTCTTTTAAACATTCCACTATTAGATAAATTTCGTACAAATCTAAATCTTCTTATTTAATGTCTAGTTTGTGAAATCTATGACATGATACTAAAGTAGAAAATAAAGGGTAAAAAGTAAAGTAAATATCTCAAGATTTTGATCCTAATCAACTCTTAGGCAAACAAAATCTGTGGAGACTCCATAGTTACCATCACCTAAATCTAGAGTATTTGTTCTTATATTATCCCATTTAGATAGCTCACACATCTCTGTTTTCTTTCAAATAACTGTCATTTATGCAACATTTCTCTCTCTTTATCATCCTAGGATTCATCATATCACACACATTTCCCCATTTCTATCCCATTGTTGTACATATAACACTTTTCTTTTGAAAAAGATGTTTATAGAGCAGCACAACTCTCCTTAAATGAGTGGGAATAAAATTCACAGATAATCACAATTGTTAAGTGTATTACATCATGAGTGAGTTACAATACTATGCAAATTCGCGAACCTCAGACTCCGCAAATAACAGAATCCTGGGAGGAGCGAATGGTGACAGAATTAGTGCAATGAAAAACTATTAGCCGGATAGGTTAGCGAAAACCGACTTCCATGCATTAAGAAAAAAAAAAAAAAAAAAAAAGACCTGTACTAAATCATTGTACCATTACTTGAGTTAGAAAAAAGATGAATCAATTCTCAATTTCAATAAGGTTACTACTCTGTCTGAGTATGCTGCATCATGTATATAAACCACAGAAATGCAAATAAGCATCGGACTTGCCTCATCATCTCGTCTTGTGAAACCGGTGGTCTCAAAGCATTTCCAGGATACACAACCAATACTGCATTGCTTGGGAGTTGGGAGGGACCAAGATGAGAGAATCTTACAACATCTTTCACCAGTAGAGCACCCCACTTCAGTGAGGAACTTCTATTGGTACAAAAAGTGGGCCTTCTATTTTGGCTTTGGGCTCAGTATCATATCATAATGACTGAGGCCAAGCACCCACTTAAATGGAAATGGTCCAACCCAACAACCATTCTCCGTATTGTTGAATCAGTAACATATACACATGCCCCAACAACAGTCATATCAGGATCTAAGTCCAATACTCTTTTCAAGGAATTGGTGGAGCATTCCTGGGATATCGAGCTGATGAAGGAATCCGCTGCATTGTTCTAGGGTATTCTTGCTTCAAACGTTTATTTGAAAATCCTTGATGTGACCTGATTCACAAAACAAAAATTATGTCATGTAAGAAAAAGTTATTAAAAGGAGCACAGAAAGGGGGTAGTAAGAAACAACGAATTTTGAAAACCAGCACATCATGGTTAGAAAATGGAAGCCAATTCTATTCTATATATATTTGATTTGTCTTTTTTTATTTTATTTTATTTATGATTTAGACCAAAAGCAGATAAGAAATCTCGCACTGCACCATATATACTTCAATTTTAAGGAAACCGATAAGCCGCAAGAGGATATGGCTTCATAATATGGGGTAGGTTTTTCATCGTCACTGGTAGCTTGAAAAGATGCAGCCAGCCCCGAAAATCAAATGGGTGCAAACAACCCGCCAGATCAAGAAAGCTGAACAAGACTAAACTCCATTCATTGTGAAAGAGAAAATGTAAAGAATATTAAATATAAACTAACGGACCTGGGAGAGCTCTGACGTTTCTGAATGCTTTGGCCAAGCTTTGACCTTAGACTTCCTAGTGCCTTCTCGGCAGCCTAAACAAAAGAATGCATCTTTAGTGCTCCAACACCATATGTGAAGAAGTTAATGGAAGAACACAAATATATTCATAAATATTATTTCATAATAAAAAAAATGACAGACCTGCATTTTAGCTTCATCCCATGTTAATCCGATACCTTTACCAAAGACCTTACCATCTATTTCGACCTAAAATATATAAAACAAAATATTTAGATGCTACCCGAGCTTTTCTATTTTAAAAAATGCCAGAATTAAATAGGAAAGGTCAAAATGCAGGGGTAAACAGCGTGATCGAAATGTTCAGAATTACTATATAACACTCATCCTTCAACTTCCCTTGAAAATATAAGCATAAAACACATAAATAGAAGGAAAGTGACTATTTCTGATATTTCATCCTGGGGACACAAAATGGCCAAAACACCAGCATAATGTCTCTCTTCTTGAACTACCTCTTTTAAGTAAAAAACAACAACAAAGAACTAAAACATATAACTAAGACAAAGTTCAGAAACAAAGTATAATCCTTTTGCAACGCAATGAAGCCAATATTTAACTCAACTGGTTCAGACAACCGAAGCATTTGATTACAAACCTGTGCATGTACTTCGTCTTTCTGAAGTGAATTTGTTGACACTGGAGCAGGTGCAGATAGAAAATTGACACCAAGACCCTCCATCATGCACTGAAAAAATTGAGTGCAAAGTTATAGCATATCAATAACACAAACACTTAACTATAGGTAGGTCAATTTAAAAAATCTTACCAATTCTTTTAGGGCAGAGATTGAACCCATTGGCCTCTTAGAGACTTCCAACCTAGGATCTAAAACCCTTGATGAATCGGATGCAGTTGAAAAGGAAGCTGAATCCTCTTTAGGCAATGACTGGTTAGTTGAGCTGGCGATAACCATATAACCATTGTCATTTGCATTAGGAAACCCACCCACATCCCCATATGTGGAACCAGGCTCATCCTTAGCACTAGACAAATATATATCTACAAAAACAGCCAAAGTGTTTAATATATACATTAAGAAAACAAAATTTTGAAAAAAAAAAGGAAAAAAACTTGAACAATCATTATCAGCTAATATTTTTCTGACAATGGGATCTAGCGAGAGATTTTAGGCGGCTTAGAACCAGCTAAAATTTGTAAATCAAATTATAATCATAATTTCTTATTCATCTATTGCAACCAACTAACTTTCGTTCATCATAAATAACATGATTGTTCACAAAAGATCTTTTGAACCAACTGTTGTAAGATATTTAATTTTGGAGGCGACAATGGTTTTACCATTTTAGATCACTAAATATCCTAATCCAAGAGCCTTCTAAGCTTGAAGCATGGATACTCCTTATGCTGAATTTTAAGTTAATAATAAAGAACAGGCAACATGGCTTAAAATATTGACCATTTGGTTCAAAAGATCAACACTCTCAAGCTGCAAGGAGGAGGCCCTAAAATGATTTGTCTCTGACACGATTTACACTGAACTTTTATTGGTAGCAGGGCCATCGATATGAGCTTAATACACCATTGAGTTAGTCAATATCAAGCCAATACATCCGTTAACAAAGCAAGCTCTTCTTTTGATTTTGCAGTGGTGGAGATTGCCAATGCAAGAAAAAGTTTTGATAAAGTCACGATAAAAAAAATTAGAACATCTTACCGGCCAAATGCTTGATAGAATCCTCAGCAGCCTTATGTTGGGCTTCCTTTCTAGTTCTTCCAAATCCATGACCAATTTTTTTTCCAGAAAACCACGCCTAGAAATAAAAATGACAAACAATTATGAGTACACAGTCAAGCCAATAAATTCTGATACAAGAGAACCAAAAACATATTTCAACAAGTGACTTCACTCTACAGCAAGCAAGACGACATCAGCTTTGAGTCTCTAACCTAAAGATCACATTAAATTTGTAAACTTGTTTCTAGAAGAAACAACATCCATTCATCAAGGTTACCCAACCTTGTGTTCTAATACATAAACTTCAAAAGATTGGTATGCGTACACTTTGCATGCAAAATCAATTTTGTCCTGTTATTAAAGAGTAGGGGAAAGTATAAATCCCACGCAGTAACCAATTCTAAACTAACTCATATGTCCTGTGATAATTTGCAAGCGCCAGAGAGAGATTTTGTACCCACTGAATGAAAAATTAAACTAACTCATAAATCTAAATCCCTGGAGAAAAATATAAAATGAAAAAAATGCATGCAAATATAATAATCAACAAGGAATCATAGTCATGGAGTCCTCGATGAAAGATACCTCAATGGAGAACTGTAGTTCTGCACTTGCAACCAAAGATGACATAAATTCCACCTGTTCACATTAAACATTAGAAATTTGAAGCATCGCACAGAGAAATTAATATATCCAATGATGCCCCTCTAATTATTTACTAGCAAATAATCATATTTGTACTCACCTTAGTTCCACACTTCAGTGCAATTTCCTGTAACACTACAACTGGAGTATCTGCATGAAAAACAGAATGGCCAGATTCAGAGTCAAGATCCCTGTGGCTGGAAGATGATCTACTAAAAGGGAGTTCATCACCTTCACAACAACAATAAAATTATGTCATTCTCATGTTAGCACTAAAACAAATAGAATTGGAAAAGAAATTGTATAAACCTCATACCAAAACAAAAAGCACAATGAAGGCCTGTTTGTTTCAAGTTTTGTAGGAAAACTCCAACAAAAGTTGGAATATGACATTCCTATGGTTGGTATGCATGATCATTATGCCTATGCTTTACTAGCATTTTACTCCCACTGTAAAGCGTAGACATATTACTTTCTGAGGGGAACAGAGGTTACTTTGAAACCCATTAACTTCAACCTATGAAGCTCAGACATGCCTCATAAATAACATGTCCCGTGTCCGACACGTATCGACACCGACACTCGTACGATACTCGTAGGACATACTATGTCCAATTTAAAAGAAATGTTTTTATCTTTGACATGGTTCCAACACAATGTTAATAACATGTCTTATACAATCACTCCTTTTCGTTTTTTGAATATTAGATAGATAGATTAGGTTCATTTTTGTGTTAGTTGACAATGTGTTAGTTGACAGTTTCAAACTAATATGTATATACACTTAGTGTCCCGTGTCCTATATTTTTTTAGTTTAGTTGTATCTTCATGTCCGTTTCATATCCGTATCTAGGCAACATAGACTTCAACTCCCTATTTCCATTTACCACATTATATTTTTTGTTTTGACTAATCAAAATAGGAAAAAATTTCAGGAAAATTAAATGCTAGCCCATAGTTTGTAATTTACCCAATAATAACATAAGTGCAACAGAGAATCAGGGGTAGTTATTGGCAGAAACTAGTAGTAGTAGTAGTAGTAGTTAGATATTAAATAGGTGTAATAAATAATAACTGTCACTAGTATTTGTATCCTCCCTTCGCTCCTTAATACAAGGCACCATTTAGAAGATATCAATGGTCATTTTTTTAACGTATTTTACAATTGCAAAGAGGCATTTATACTATCTTCGCTGTTTTCTTTTATTGACAGTGGTGCTTTCAGATGTCTTCACATCACCACAATAATTTAATGATAATTAACAATGATAAAATTGGCACATTAGTAATAACTTTAAAAAACCAACTTATTGACTTATATTTACTGATTTGTGTAAATCTGTAACAAGTGTCTTCTACCAATATTAGAGGGAGTATTATTTGAATTAGTTGAATAGTAATGTCATGTTGACGACCTAAGACAGAAAGTTAGGAGCAATTGTATATTATGAAAAATGTGTGTAAGATGGAATGGGCGTATGTGTGTTATGTTTTTGAGTAATTTTGACAGAAAACTCTTCTCTGCAGGAGTCCATGACTCCAGACAGCAAATTCTGCTTTATTTGCGTCTTCTATGTGATTTAATATTACTCTTCTCCAAAATATCCATTGGTGTTCTGTAATAACATTCCTGCCTATATTGATCTTGGGAATATAACCATATATCTTGAGACAAACAACTCCCAATAAAACATTTTCAAATTCATATAATGCATTTTGAATGCTTACTACTATGTCCAGTTAAATAGAAAATGAATTAAGACAGGCAATCCTTCGAGATACTTTATGGAAGAAAAAAAAAAGTAGACATAGGAACCAAAAACACAGATTTGTGATGCATTAATAAAAAATATGGAGTTAAAAAGTAAATGAAATAGGACAAAGGAAATCATATCAAGAGATATGTTTAGTATGAAGAGAAATACAGAACAAAAAAAAAATCTATGAAACATTAATAATAAAAACAAACTTATGCATATATATATATATATATATATATATATATATATATATATATATATATATATTAGCTCAAAGAACCAAATTAAGCATACACAAGTTCTAAATTACATTTCGGGAGATCCAAATAACTGCATCCAAACACTAATCCTTACAAGAGAATACGTTAGGGACAGACTAGAAAGAAACAATCATATATGTAACAGCAAGTACTACAGCTTACCAGATAAAGATCGATAACTTGAGAGCATATGGTTTGATCTTGGGCGATCATCTCTATGATACATCTGCATGCACATAAATTATCTTAATACAATTAATTGATTAAATAAGCCAAAAGTCTAATCCTACGGTAAAACCACAAATGATAGACCAAAACATAGCCATTACCTCCTTCGGTAACCTTTGGTGGCTATCATGGAGAACTCTATCAGATGAAATGGAACTTTCAACCTTAGAGAAAAAGGATGGATGATGAGGCCGGTGCTTTTCAATACCCAATGGACCAGAATCTACGGAAAACTCCTTAGGTACTACCCGGTTTAGTGGCTGTGAACCAATATCCTCTTCTGCAGGAAACCAACCCCCTCGTGATGATACACGAGGTGCAGAGACTGGCATGGGATGTCTGATTGCGTATGTAGGCTCAGTGGATGCATGATCCCTGGTATCTTGTCCATGTTGCAATATGAGAAGCCTTCGCCTTGTATCTGGATCTAATTCTGATTCAGGTACTTCACCTTCTTCTCTGGCGGGAGAGCTATGCAAGCTAGATTCAGAAGGGGCAGCTTGACCCATTGGCTTTACTAGTGCAGCGGGTTGAGGAAACTGTACATGGGTAAATGGCATCATAGATGCCTGCGCTGTTGGAGGAGGAACTGAACCAGAAGACATTGTGTACTGAAGAGAAGTGAGTCTGGGGTCTAGGTTAGCAGTTGTCACAGGGATAGTTGAAGCTGCTGATAGTGCATCCTAATAGCAAGAACAATTAAAAAAATAAATAAAAAATGAGACAAGCTTCAAATTTAATCATACATATATCACAGTTCTCATGTATTCATTCAGAGTTCGGGGTTGATACCTTCAATTTTCTATCTACCTCAGCATCTGCCATGCCATCAAACAAGAATGGATCTCTGTTTCCATTGGAAATGGCACTAGAACCATCATCCTGAGTTCCAGTAAAACACAATGAAATGATACAAATATTACTTCGACATCAACAAAGTAGCCCAATTGATAAGAGGCAACAAATATGTATATTTGTACATCTATATACACTAACCTCTGAGACTAGATAATTGCTCACATCAGGAGGAGTAGGTATATCTTTGATATCATCTTCATAGGCAATTTGAGGAATCTTTTGTAAAAGACCATCATCAAAATCTCTGCACCAAATCATAAGACTTAATTAGGTTCAAGAATCCAGTTAACTATTTACTTTTATACTGATTTAAGATACGTAAACTGCTCTAAGAGCAACCTATAACCATTAAATACAGTTGTCCCCCAGATAGGGAAGGAAAAATGGTGAATCTGTGTATATCTCTTTCTTTAAGGTGCAGAGATAACAAGTCAAAATTACTTTCTGAAGGTTTAACACTATAACTTACTTAAAGAAGCCACCCCTAACATTGCAAGCAACATTTCTTGCGACACACAGGACAGGGATAGTATTACTTGCCTACAAGACAAACAGGTTGAATAAGTTCATATAGTGGAAAAAGTGCAAAATTCCATTCATGCAATTGAAGGTATTGGGCTTCCAACTATAGAAGAAAGAAAACTTACTTCCGCTTGAGGAGCATAATATGGAGCAAATGCAGGGACGACATGCACTCGAGGTTGATCCTTCTCATCCCACACTTTCAAGCGATCATCAATAACCAATGCCATCTTTGGATGGCATAAACCATCTTGGAAGACATTGAACAATGACTTCTTCAAACCTATATTGCATTATTGAAACACCATATTAGAAGTATTACAAGTAAATGAAACACAGTAGCAGAACTAAATCTGCATATGAATCTCAGATAGGTGAACTTTTACATACAAGCTGTCCTCATTTTCACAGTTTGCTTCTTTTAGGTGCTTCATTTCAAATATACAGTTTGTCAATGAAAACAAAACTAATAGTATAGAAAACAGCCATGCAATGCAACTTACCAGACTTAACACATACAATGCGACCTAACAGTTCTTTAGAATTTATCAAATTGGAATCTGGATCAAGAAGTCTCCACATTTCTAGTGCATAGTCCCTTTCAGCCATCGTGCACACATAAACCTCAAAACGCTTGCGCCCCCTTGCAGTCAGGTAGCTCCGAAGATCTTCCCATGCCGGTCTCAACCTCACAAGAACACTTGTATCTCGAATCTTTTCAAACACAAAATTTTGTTAGTTTGATGATCCTGACAAATCTATCAGCTTGCATAAGTTAGACAAATACATAAAAACAGCTCATCTATGTCTATATCATAGAATTAAACATCTGGACATAGGATAGCATAATGAATGCACTCTGATGTGAAAATGACATTACTCATCCAAACCAGGCAGCAGTCATAACAATGAGAAAGTGTACTAATCAAGTGTTTACTTGAACTAATAATGAAATCAGTTAATGTCTAGAAAAAACATTTTAAAACAGGTCTAAAGTATAATAATAAATATAAAAGGAAAATAAAAAACCCTAGTATGTGACAGTAGATACAACAAAAGTAGTGGATACAATAATAAATACCTGTGGATTGATGCGTGTCAGAATAATGTTCTTATCATGTAACCGTATAAGTGGTCGAACTATAGGCTGATGATTGTCAGATAATGCCGGGACAATCTCAGATTGAACTTTTATCACTCTCCCATTATCAACAACCTGATCATTTTCTGCATATTGCTTCAATATATTCTTATCATCTAGGTACCGCTTGACCTCTGCCTGCATGCCAGAAATTCGTTGTGGATCTACCTCAGAATTTATTTTTCTCTGGAGTGCATCAATTCTATCCTCAAATGACCGCATTGTGTTTGCTACTATAAGTGTTTCGTCCAGATCAAACACTATACCCAAACATCTAAGATTTAGCATAACGAGGCATGAATCATAAAGTCCCAAAGCAACAATAAATCCCCAAAAGCATGGTCTATCATCATTTCGTGAATGCATAGCAACCAAATGTATTTCTTCCCCACCTAGTGGAATTACAGCAGTCTGCAGGGTCCAACATCATAACATAGTTAGAATCCAGAGAGAACTAGTAGGAAACAAAAATATACAACTGTTAACCTGGCATATTTAAGAGATAAACATGATTGGTCAATGCTCACAAAAAAAAAAAAAAAAAAAAACTACATGTCGTCTTAATTAATGGTGCATTAACATATTCGCAACTCTATTCAAAGATTTAAGATCCTTTCTTCAACAAAACCAATTTTCACTGCTTTGGCAAGGAGAAGCTTTAAAATTTGGTGAAGATTTGACCAATAAAGTTTTATAAAATATAAACAGTCCTATTCTTATATACATAAGTTTTAAAATAGTATCATAACATAACTTCAATCTACTATTTATCCAGATAGTAAAATTCAGGATGTCTTCATCCTGTAATTTGTTTCTTTTGCTGATTCATTGTAGCCACTGGGTGCTCCATCATTGATGTATGGAAAAGGAAAAAGAGATGGTAAAATAGGAACACCACTTACCACACTAGACACTACAATTTTATCTGACATTTCCTTGCACCTTCTATTAGAATTGAGCTTAAAGATGCCCAAATTTCTGGCGAAAGCTCGCTTTCTGTAACTTGAGAAAAATAAACCTTATCTACTTATAGAATTTATTTCCATGCCAGAATTGGCCTCATAAAAGTACCTGAACAAATAATAAGTAAAAGCAGACAGGTCAGTGTCACGAAATCAGATAGAAATAAAATCATTTTACAACATCTAACCAGACATCAAGGAGATAGCAAAGAACTATAATGAAAACATTAATAGGTCATCGTAAAACAGCAAAGAACTATAATGGAAATAGCACTCTGCCCGGGTAGTCTCTTCTCCTGAACAACAAAGCAGCCATACTTTGCACTAAAAGAAATTAAAGACTGAAACATATTTCCTACACCAAATAAAGAAATAACTACACGTATATGATTTAAGAGAAACCAACATCAATCTATGATAATAACTCCAGGAGAAGGTAGAGAATCCTCAAGATATCCCAGTCCATATACAATATTACAATCAAATAATTGGATAAAGGTTACATACCTAAAAATCTTTTCACAGCAGAATTGTGTTCTTTTCTCCCTTCAGCTGGTGTGTATATCCCAATGACTGTCTGAGATTGATGGATTTGTCAACAACTTGATCATATGGAGTATGCTACTTCAATATATTCTTGGCAAAGGAGTAGCAGTTGACCACGGCCATCACATAAAAAAATTCATTGTTGAATCATCTCACCCTTGATTTTTCTCTTGAGTTCCAATCGTTCAACGATCGTAATGGATTTGTTACTATAAGTACTTCATCCACAACTTCCAATTCCAATCACATAAAGTTTAGCATCACAAGACAGTAATTATGATATAAAGATGTGGATTGTCTTTGTTAAACCTTTGTCTTGTTGCTTAAAACACCATAACCTTCATTTCCAAACAAAGAAGATGGTTACAGTCCACTCATTTCATCATCCCAATTGGACTTTGTAAGACATTAAGAGTCACTTTTTATAGGATTGGTCATAGTTTGAGTTTTGTATCATATCTCATCCATTAGACCATTTGTCACAAGTCCTTCTTCTGGGTAAATACCTTCAATAGCCTCCTGGCATCAGCCCTTTTTCCTGGCATAGAAAAATTTGAACTGAAATATAAGAGAGTGGTCTCAGATGGCACATGTCCTTTTTCACACATATCTCTCAGCAATTTTTTTGCCTCATTCTGATATGACAGTTTAAGTGCCCTGTCCATCTCTGGCTCACAGGATAATTTGCACCATCCACAGATTAGAATGTCATATGTAGAAGAGTTAGGAATTCTTCCTCTTGTCAACATCTCGTTCAAAAGTTCTCTAGCTTGGTGCATCTTTCCTGCTTTTGCACAATCTTGAATAAGCACATTATAGGTTCCTGTTGTAGGAATAAAACCTTTGGTTACCATTTCACAATATAGTTTTATAGAATCTCGTTTATTTCCAATCTTTCCATGGCCAGAAACCAGTATGTTATAAGTACTTGCATTTGGAACAAGTCCTCTTTCCCTCATCTCACTAATTAATTTATCCGCATCTCTCATCAAACCAGCAGTTGAAAAACCTTCTAAAAGGATATTGTAAGTAGAAATATTAGGAGAGATTCCATCCGCCAACATCTGTGAATAAGTATCAATAGCCTTCTCCACATGACTGCCTGTGCAATAACCACAAATAAGGGCATTATAAGTAACAATATCAGCTGAAATTCCTTTCATGACCATTTCCCTAAGCACCACATTTGCTTTTTTAGTCATCCCTAATCTGCATAATACTGTGATTAGCGTGTTATAAACTGTCTGGTCAAGATTGAGGCCCATAGATAAAAGCTTCTTGTGAATTTGCAAAATTGCATCTGCTTTTCTATTCCTTGAACATGCTTTAAGCAGAAACTTGTGAATGATTGGCGTAGGAATATACCCCATAAGCAACATTTCATCCAAAACATCTATTGCTTTTTCAATTGCACCAGTTTTACAAAGACCACCAATAAGAATATTATAAGTGACCATATTTGGCATTATCCCATAGCTCTTCATCTCATTCAGTACATCCAGGGCATTTTCCTTTTTACCTTGTATGAAGTATGTGTTAATCACAGAGTTATATGTAACACAATCTGGAGTCAGACCCAACTCCATCATTCTTGAAAACACGGAATTTGGTTCAAATTTTCCTGGCCTTAAGAGCCCCTTAATCAAAGCATTGTAAGCAACAACATCAAACTGAATGTTTTTGTCTGTCATTTCCTGAACTAAGGAAAGAGCAGCAGACTCATTTCCTTCTTTAAAGTAGCCATCTATCAGAGAAGTGTAGTTAAAAATGTCTGGGTAAATACCCTTGGAGCAAATATCTTCAATTAATGAATTAGCTTCCTTCATGCTTCCAGATCTTTTCAAATTGTTCAAAAAAATATCTAATATAATATTGTTGTCCTCCAATCGCCATGATTTCATTTCCTTATAAAAACCAGCAGCAGCTTCTTGTTGACCTGACCTAAAACAGGCATCCATCAAAATAGCATAAATAAAAGCATTTGGCATAATATTCATTTGAACCATCTTCCTTAACACATCAACTGCTTTATTTAGCATTCCCTTTTTGGCATATCCATTTATAATAGAAGAAAAGGTAACAACATTTGGGAGAACATGTTCTTTCTCCATTTTTTGCAACACCAACTCTGCAGATTTCATATCTCCTAACTTACAATGACCATCTACCAATGCTGAATATGTGACACAGTTTGGGACAAGATTGAGCTTTAAAACACTTTGGAACATTTCCTCAGCATCTTCAGATTTCCCAACTTTGAAAAGTCCATCCATTATAGTTGTACACAAAACTAGATCAAAAGAAATACCTCGAACGATCATTTGACTTTGAAAACTAAAAGCCTCCATCACCCTCCCAGATTTTAATAAAGCATCAATAATTGTAGTGTATGAAACATGATTAGGATCTAAATCCATTTTATACATCTCTCTCAGAAGTACTGCCGCTTCAGGTAATTTACCGTGCCTGCAAAGTCCATAAAGAATAGAACTACAAGTAACCACATCAGGCATGATTCCACTCATAACAATCCGTTCATACAGAGAAAGGAAATCTCCAACTCCGCGATGGTTACAGTAAGCAGAAATTAAGGTTGTCCACGTAACAACTGTTGGCTGCAAATCTCTTATCTCATCCTGACTTTCAACACTACAATCATTTACTACACCAGATTCCTCACCCCTCTGAAAGCCCAAAATGTCATTGATAAGAGACTCCCCCTTCGCAAGATCCCCATTCTTACAAAAAGCATTAAGCAAAGTATTATAAGTAACAATATCAGGCTTGATTCCATTCTTCCAACTATCCTCCACCAATGCTAACGCACGACTCATCAACCCCGCTTCACAATACCCATCAACCAAGGTGTTCAAACCTGTAACATCTAGTGGAACCCCCCCTCTAACCAAGTTGTCCACAATACCCTCAGCATATTGAACCAATCCAACTTCACAATACCCCTTAGCAAGTATATTACAAGTAACTGAATCAAAACACACACCCTTCTTAACCATTTCGGACAACAATCCAAAACCCTGATCAGCCAATCCATGCTTACAGAATCCCCACAGAACAGTATTATAAGTAACATGATCAAAAACACTGTTGTTCCTGAGATACCCTAAAGCCAAACCCAAGTCCCCCACTTTACACAACGAATGAACCAACACATTAACACTGAAAACATTAGGCACAACCCCGCAAAAAAACATCTCAGAATACAGCACTTTTACCTGGGAAACCAAACCACAGGCGTTGAATTCATACAAAAGGTCATTCCACAAGGGCAAGGAGGGGACGAGAGAAAGGGCACGCATGCGAGAGAAAGCGTGAGAGGCAATGCAGAACCTGCCACAAGCCAAGTAGAGGCGAATGAGCGTGCAGAAGAAGGAAGCGTAGAGATGGGTCTTGGTGGCGGGGATAAAAATCGAATCTTTGGGGAGGAGGGAGGAGAATCTTCTGACGGGGATCAAAGGGTAGTGAGGGCTGTAGTGAGGAGGGTGGAGAGTTCTATAAGATGAGAAAACGAACACAAGGGTCTTGCTTTGCAGGCTCTTGAGGTGCATCATCTCTGCACGAAGTAGTTACTTCAAGCTCTCAAGAACATGGTGGTATCTCAGAGTCTCAATTCAAGTTGCTGCACTGCAATGGAGTGGACTGTGAGAGAACACGAAGGAGAAAGAAACAGATTGTTACCGCGTCATTATTATTGTTATGTTTTCTTCTTTTCTGTATTAATCCTCAATTTCCTAGGGCTTGCATTGCTACAATGAAACCACAACAATGGTAATGTATAACATAATATTATCACTTACTAATATAATATCATATATAATATCATGCATATTTAAAAAATACATACACACAAGTATGATAACGCCTGTGTTACGCTAATATATATATATATATATATATATATATATATATATATATATATATATATATTTTTTATATAAATAAT
>Ga0214543_1008398_pt1 | contig 16932 bp, 7 predicted proteins | sample CNSS2metaG_FD_160094 | JGI IMG/M metagenome (GOLD analysis project Ga0214543, IMG submission 160094) | Root nodule microbial communities from cowpea collected in UCLA plant growth center, Los Angeles, California, USA - CNSS2 | ecosystem: Host-associated > Plants > Roots > Nodule | place: USA... | reverse complement strand
ATATATATATATATATATATATATATAAACCTCAAAGACAACCCTTAATCTATTAGCTAGTACTATCGTCATCTACAACCTAGTCTCTTCAAGTCATAAAAATATCAATGCAAAAGAGATACAAACAATTAATAAACAAATGAGGGTATAAGATAATGAAAACTAAGACATACATATACAATAATTATATAAATATCTATGACAATCAAACTGGTAAATCAACAATTCACATATCACCAAACAATTCTCATTCATTTACACATTTATACAACCTAAACTTAACTATCTAGATTTATGTACATATTCAGACTATAGAAGCTTTGTCTTATCATGTAAAAATGAAATTCTTCAAGTGATACAATATCCAATCATAATAACTCCTCCTATCAAATGACAAGGTGAGTTCACTTATAATCTAAAAGAAATTGACTCCTCGACTCTAAGACTAACTTTAAGAATCTCTTTCCCTCTTCAGCACCTCGACTCTCTCCTCTTCATGAGTATAAGAGTATAGTATAGTATAAAGATAACTTCTAAATGAGTGTATCTAGCGAATGCATAACACTAGACTTACATGCCATACATTTTATTCTTAGGAATAATATGACCATACAACTAAATTACAATATTCATTCAATATATCACATTTAATTGATTTGTAACACCATCCTCGAATCATTTCCTTCCATCACATAATCTTCTTCTCAAATAACATACACCTGGAATATATAAACTCGCTTCGCGAGCATATACACTCGCTCAGTGAGTAGCCCCTAGGGGTCTACTCATTCAACGATTGGATGTCTCACCTAACGAGTCCAATACTTGAACCAAATTCAGAATAATTTGTCTAATGAAAACAAACTTGCTTAACGAATCCTCCTTCTCTTGACTCTCAGCTGAGATCAAATTTAACATTCGGTCAGTGAGGGTCTGCTCGCCTAGCTAGTAAGTCTCTCATGCCTCTTTGTCAAATTTGTTTTTGGTATTTTTTATCCAATGAACCCGCATAACACTAACAATATTATTATGCAATTTAACGGTGTCAAACCAACCTAAAAGTTCACCTCATATTTCACACAATTCATTAGCACGCCAATTTTAAGTACTAATTGAACAAAAAAAAAATTAATAAAAAATTATTTCAAAATATCTATGGTTTTAAAATTTCATTAAATATACTTTTTATATAACATTTTTTGCGTAAAAGTAATGGATAATGGTTAATTTTTTGATACTTTTCCACTATATATTTTAATTATAATTTTATAGTATTCATTTTATTATTTTAACTTTATTCCTTGAAAATTATATATTCATATAGAATAAAAAAGTATATTACAGTATTTTTAATCATTAAATAAAGTAAAATAATTAGAATATGATGTGCACTTTACAACATGATATATTGTTTTTCAAAGTTATTTAAAAGTATTTTAAAATATAATTTGATAAAAATAGTAGTTTGCGCAATATGAAAAATGACTAAGTTGTAAACAAAAATTGAAAAAAGAAATTATGAAGATCCAAAATATATTTTTTTTACCATTAATTAAAGTTTGCATAAAAATATCAAATTAACATGCTTTTTTTTTATGTTTTTTATATTTATCATTTGATCGAATAAATAATTTTCAAAAACTATAATTTAATAAACTGTCTTAACAATTTTAGCTGCTAACTAATTTTTTAGTTTGTAATTGGGCTTTCGGTTTTTAAAGGTAAACAGTTCTTAAATTGTCCCAGGGTTTCTCCTACACTTCCAAAATTTCTTCTGCAATCCTAGATGTTTTTCAAATCTCAAAAATATCTTTTAATTATTTACGCAAACCACACCTCTAAAACTAATTTTAGATATCGACTTCAGTGAAAAATACTTTTAAGTATCAAAATATATTATTAAAAATCGATTTTCAGAATATATTACTAGAAGTGGATTTTCAAAATATAAATATCACCGAAAACTTCCAAAATATATGTCGACTTCCAATATATATATATATATATATATATATATATATATATATATATAATTTAATATTTTATTATTTTAATTTAAGTTATTTTTTAATTTTATTTAATTTCTAAGTATTTTTATAATTATTTTATTTATTTAATTAATATATGTATTATTTTCTATTTTATTTTAATTCTATTTAAAATTTAAATATTTAATTTTAATTATTTTTTGTTTATTTCTTTTACTATATATTTCTTATATTTTTAAATTCTAATTTACTTTAATATAATTTGTTAAAAAAATTAATAAAAAAAAAAATAAATAAAAAAGTTATATATATATATATATATATATATATATAATACTTATTAGGTCTATGAAAATTATATAATACATTATATCATTTGTCGCATTTAGTTGTCTGTGGCATTAACATTCCACAAGTCACTAAAGAAAGCATTATTTTCATATAGGCACTCTTAAGTGGAAAGGAGATCAATTCGGCTTATCTTATTTGAAATTACATGAAAAGGTCTTACGAGACAATGCACCCTTACAATATCCTAACCTAATTATCGCCTTCATGGATCAGTTTGATAAACCTTTTGTAAAGAATAAAAGAACTTTCAAAATCGGTTCTAAAGTTATTAATTCTTTTGGTTTTGATAAAAACATTGATGGTCATTGTGTTCATAAACGATCACCCTCAGCTTATTCATGATGAACACACATCGTCTTCACCATTGCTTTTCTAACATATATTATGCACGAGATCCGAGATCTTCGCAATTTTATTGATACCCAATTTGGCAATCTAAAAATCTAGATGTTTAGGTTGCTCAACCTTTCGTAGACATGGGTCAATTCCGCCATCACTTTAGCTCATCTTAAATTTAGAATATGTATATGCTTATTTGACCTTTTAATTTTACTTTTTCTACACGCTTATTTAGACCCTTTAGTTTTACTTTTTTTTGCACATTAATTTAAACCATGTTCACAATTATCATTCTATTAATTAGTTTCATGTTTTTTTATGTTCACAAACGGTAAGAGTTAATCACCATAACAAATTACATATATGTAAATTATTTATATTTATCACTTAAATAAATGAATCAATCAATATCTAATCAATTACAATTTTAGTCATTTATAAAACATTAATCACATTTGGTACCACTTTATTATTAAATTCATAATGCCAAAATATATCGTAACTGTATGATAATCAATTAAAAAATCTCATATGTATGGCATACAATTTTATGACTGATTACATCGACTTTGTAATCAATTACAATGGAAGTTGTGTGACCCCTCCACGTCCATTTTTACTTATTTTTGTGTGTTTATTGTTATTAATAAATCAATTCTTTCGTGTAGCTTTTATCTTGTTATATTTTCATGTTTAGTGTGTTTTGTATTACTTTGTGTTTTAATTATTTCATACTTGTTTTACCTCTAATATCTATTTTGAGTGTGTTAAACAAGTTAATAGGAAACAATTATGGTGGAGGAAAATAAGCAAGAACTTAAGAGAGCATGTTTTGGACAACAAAAGTTTGATTTTGAGCCAAATACCCACGTCAGGTGCCAAGGAATCGTGCCCATCGCTGCAAAGTCAAAAATAAAAATTTACTGCAGATCATCAAAGTGCCTGGAGGTCGAGGAGTGTCGTCAGGCGTTGACTCTCTAGAGTTATCTGTTTCGCAGTTTTATTGATAGCACCTGGCGGTAGGTGCTGAGATGGCGCCATGCGATGACGACGTTGACATGTCGAAAATAGGTATTTAAATATGTTTCTCGCAAGGTAAATGTAAGGCTCGCAAAATTTAATTAATTAAATAAATAAATAACTAATAAATGCATGTAGTGAGAGTCTTTATGGCATTAAATGTTAATTGTTATAATGTAAAAATGTACTAGCTCAAATGGTTGAGAGTACATGGTTGTTCTGAGAGGACTTGGGTTAAGTCTTATGTATGCCGAATTGTGCGTTATTTTAACTATGCATTATTTTAATAATATAATTGATCATGATGAGTGATAATAAAATCCTAGATTTATAGGAAATATCACAAAACATGAATTAGTTGGTTGATTGTGCATTATTTTGACAATTGTGTGGTTGAACCTTGGTAGACCCAAATTAAACTTTCTTTTTCCCAAAATTCTCTTTGGCATCAATGTCAAGGGCAGAAATCCTAACTGATAAAGCGGCAGCCAAGGGGGTGGAAAAACAACCACAAATGTACTTTGAATGTCAATTAACATCTTGATTAAATGAAATTCGTTTTGGAACATTAACCTACCATTAAGACACAATTAAAAGACCAATTGATGGTGAGAAGGAAGGTTTTTGAGTTTGTCACTGTTGAGCAAGGTAAGGAGAGGAAATTGAGAGTTGTCATTGTTTTCAAAGTGAGAGAGTGAGTGTGGTTCGTGTGAGGAGCAAAAGGGGCAGTCATTGTTGATCAAGGAGGAACTCTAGACTCATAAATTTTAAGCAAAGAATTAAGGTTAGGGGAGCTCTACCTCTCGTTTTTCTAATTTAATTGCGTAAACATGTATATGATGTGATGTATGATTGCTTGATTCTCGTGTTTTCTGGAATTGGGTTGAGTTTCTGGAAATTTTTCAAAAACTGCCAGGCGGGCCTTCGAAGCCGCCAGGCGACACATACCTTTTGATGTGCATTTATGGGTTCCTGATGGGAACTGCTTGGCGGTGATGAACTACCGCTAGGCAATGCATGAATGTGTGGAATAGGGTTTTTCTGTGAAAAAAACGTTTCTCGTGTTTTTCGCAAAGCAGGGACCTCCGGGCGGTGGTTTCCTACTGTCAGGCGCTAAGTCTGGTCTTTTTTTGTTGGGCGGCAAGATCTAGTCGCTGGGCTACTACGTTTTTTTTATTTGCGCAATTTTCTTAAAACTGCATTTTCAGGTTCGTTAACTGTCCGATTTAGATGAAATTTTGAAATGTGATTCCTAACATGTTGTTTTTTACTTTGAACGATGGAGATTTGAATTGGATGTTTGTAGTTAGAGATATATGTTACTGATGATTGATAGTTTGAATTCCTTAAGAGTATGATTAGCAATGGATGCTTAAGTGTGCTTAAGTGTTGATGTGGCCTTGATTGGTGAGTATGTTTGGTAGTACTTGCTTAGCCATGTTGAATATATAAATCTACACATGTTAGCTCGAATGTATGATGTTATAAGTTTGTGAAAAAGGTCACTTGATGATATCACTATGACCAAGTGTTGCATGATCACAATGGGTTTTGGCCAAGTATGGGAATATGATAATCATGCTTTAAATGTAATGGGATTGCGGGGGTATGCAGAATAAGTACATATATTTTATTGTGTCATATGTGGTGTATGAGTTATGTGCATATTGTCTTATTATTTCATAATTTCATAGTAGCATGGTTTACTCTTGGGTTCAAATTGAATGTTGGCATTGATTTAAGATGTGAGTATATAATTGAAAGATGCATATGTGTTGTGATGTTGTAATTTGGAGTATATGAATGTGTATTTTGATTTCTGGATGTTTGACAATTGAATGGGTGATTGCTAGGAACTGAATTAGAGTACCTAAAACAAGTAGTATCCCACTACTGGTGTAGCGCTGGGTGGTGCAAAGTGGATCATCAGGCAATAGTAGGAAACAAGGAAGTCCTGTGAGTTGTGGCGTCCGATAATGATGTGGAACAACCAAGCGGTCAGCATTGTCATTTTGCCTCGCGATGCTTAGGCAGCGCCAAGCAATGGTGCAGTGGTCGGGTGCGTTGTGATACATTTTGCATGACTTGTTGTATTCGTCCTGGTCAAGGAGATGCTTGATATTGTCATGAGCGAGTAGGTTCATCACTGGTGATGAACACATGATAATATAAGTCGGGAGGTTCATATTATGATGCTCTTGTATGAGAATACGAGCAGAGAGGTTCGTATGTTCCGTGCTCACACTTGAGCGTTGCTGCGAGCAAGAAAGTTCGTAATTGTTGGATCACGGACGAGGAGGTTCGTAGAGTTGGACTACAAGCGGGGAGGTTCGTAGAGTTGGACCACGAGCAGACAGGTTCGTGGAAGCATTGGAATCCCTAAGACCAACTTGAGTATGTACCTTGTATAGTGCAGTGTGCTTTTCTTAATTTCGTTTTGATGTTGTGATGTAAGACTTGAATCAGGAGATGTTGTGCCTAGGGATGTCAACGGAGCGGGTAGGGTCCGGGTAGTAGCTCCCCCGTACCCATATCCGTCGGATATCCGTTATGCGGGTACCCGTCTATTTTTTTTCATATCCGCGGGTATACCTGCGGATATTTACAAAATTATTTATAAAATAAATATTTAATCATAAATTCAAATAAAATAAAATACATCACTCTCATAAATTTTAAATAAATTTCAAACAACAAGTCCAAATAATTATAAAAATAAATATAAAATGCATTCAACGTAATGAAAATTCTTTAATTAGTATTTTGATCAACAAGCTCACTCTCTCCGATTGATTCCTGAAAAATAATCAAATAATAAACTCCAATTGCCACATGCCAAGTATTCTTATTTTGATTCCATCATTTGACAACAAGCATACCATAAACGTCACTGTCTATATAGGGTTTGGTGTATATGCCCAATTTTAAAGAAGGGAAAGAGAAAAATGTCAAGGGGTGTACTTGAAAGAAGACAATGGACCCTTGAAGTTGGAAGAATGAAGACAAAAAAAGATAAGATGTGCAACTTAGAAAATATTAGATCAGAATGTTTTTTACTAATATATATATATATATATAAGGGTATTTTTTGTGAATTAAAGTTTAGCGGGTACGGGTATCCACAGGTACGGATACTATGATACCCATACCCACCGCGTTAACATGCGGGTATCAAAAATACTCGTACCCACAGGTAGCGGGTATCCATTTTTAATATTCATTTCCTACCCATTGCGGGTTTTATCTACGGATACCCACGGGTACGGATATTTTTGACATCCCTAGTTGTGCCATGAGCGGGTAGGTTCATGGATGGTGGTAAATACGTGATGATATTAGCGAGGAGGTTCATATCCTGATACTCTCGTGTGGGGATACGAGCGAGGAGGTTCGTATGTTCCGTGCTCACACTTGAGAGATGTTGTGAGCTGGTACGTTCGTAACTGGTGGATCACGTCTGTTGGACTACGGGCGGAGAGGTCCGTAGAGTTAAACTACGAGCGGAGAGGTTCGTAAAGGCAGGACTACGAGCGGGTAGGTTCGTGGAAGCATCATATATCCTGAGTCCATGGTCAATTATTTGTTGATGTTGGTTTTGACTCAATGTGAAGTGAATGGAAATCTAAGATGCTTATGTTTAGTGTCTATTTTTGTGCCCTTTCTCACCATTTTTAGCTGTCAGATTTTAGACTATACTCATTGTCCAATTTAGTTGTTGACATTTCAATGCCATCATACCTTTTTGTGAATACCTATTTTGCAGGATGTCATCTTCTTCAGCTCCTAAGCGCCACAAGGCAACTGCTGGCTAATCCTCCCGAGGCCAAAAGAGGAAGGAGAAATTCTATTCCCATCGCTTCCTCACCAAGGAGCATGAGGAAAATTACGCCTTAGTTCAAAACCAAAGGCTCTCGATGGAGAAACCCCAAGGCCTATTACTTGGAGAAGTGCTCGAATTCTTAGAAGAATTCTTCCGCAGAGGGTGGAATAACTTGGGATTGTATCCAGCTCCGACAAACATAGCTATAGTGAAGGAGTTCTATGCTAATGCAAAGCAAATCCATGATGAAGATCCATTCCTTAGCTATGTTAGAGGAAGACGCGTCCCTTTTGATGTTGAAACTATCAACACATTCTTGGAAACATACTGGCAATTGGGAAACACACCTTGCTAATATGCCCAATTAGTCAATGCTGGTGTTGACTACACAGAGATTGAGCGAACTTTATGCATACCAGGGGGAACATTTGAGTTGAACAAGAACCAACAGCCTATCAAAATCCTACGATCAAATCTCACTTCAAGGAGTAAGATGTGGTTGACCCTTATACACGCCAATATGACCCCATGCTAACACGTCTCAGACATCACCATGAGCCGATTCATTATCCTCTATGCCATTCTCTAGAAGGGTTGGCCTGGTCCCTAGGCCATGCGACTCTAGTCTCGACTTCCTGAACAAATAAAAGATGCAACTCAGGCATGGCTAAAGACACATTGCGGATCATCTCCGTGTGTACCACTCCCAGCCATTTGCCATGAATAAAGGGGAAGGGGAGCTGGTTGCTGGCCAGGATGTAATGGTGGTGGTGATGATGGTGCAGCGGGTCCTCCCCCTTCGACTGGCAAGCAATGCTGCATGTAGTAACCCTTGTCGATTGGTGCACGGGGCCTCTCAAAAGGTGGAATGGAGGTGTCAACCCCAGCTAACTCGCACACATGAGTGATCAAAGAGGGGTGCCCAAGATGAGCTTTAGGTTTGGCAGCATGACACACTAGTGGATTTCATTTGCAATAGGTCTGCAACATTCAATGATCTGCCAGTGAAAATCGCATAAAGGAGAATGAACCGGCTCATGGTGATGTCTGAGACGTGTTAGCATGGGATCATATTGGTGTGTATAAGGGTCAGCCACATCTTACTCCTTGAAGTGAGATTTGATCGTAGGATTTTGATGCGCTGTTGGTTCTTGTTCAACTCAAATATTCCCTCTGGTATGCATAAAGTCCGCTCAATCTCTGTGTAGTCAACACCAGCATTGACTAATTGGGCATATTGGCAAGGTGTGTTGCCCAATTGCCAGTATGTTCCCAAGAATGTGTTGATAGTTTCAACATCAAAAGGTACGCGTCTTCCTCTAACATAGCTAAGGAAGGGATCTTCCTCATGGATTTGCTTTGCATTAGCATAGAACTCCTTCACTATAGCTATGTTTGTCGGAGCTGGATACAATCCCAAGTTATTCCACCCTATGCGGAAGAATTCTTCTAAGAATTCGAGCACTTCTCCAAGTAATAGGCCTTGGGGTTTCTCCATCAAGAGCCTTTGGTTTTGAACCAAGGCGTAATTTTCCTCATGCTCCTTGGTGAGGAAGCGATGAGAATAGAATTTCTCCTTCCTCTTTTGGCCTCGGGAGGATTAGCCAGCAGTTGCCTTGTGGCGCTTAGGAGCTGAAGAAGATGACATCCTGCAAAATAGGTATTCACAAAAAGGTATGATGGCATTGAAATGTCAGCAACTAAATTGGATAATGAGCAGCAAAAAGACTATAGTAGTCTAAAATCTGACAGCTAAAAATGGTGAGAAAGGGCACAAAAATAGACACCAAATATAAGTATCTTAGATTTCCACTCAATTCACATCGAGTTAAAACCAACGTCAACAATATAAATTGAAGGACCAAAAACATATTTAACTCCAAAAGAAATAAATATGTCACTTTGCATTTCTTTGCTTCCATCATTTATTTATCACAATACTCATACGGGAACATTTTAGAAAACTCCAATCATTTAGCTTCATCCCATACTTCACATAACATTGACAATTCGTGGCTATTTCCACGCTTAAGTCTAATATCAGGTGTGTTTGGCAAAGAAGTCAAGGATAAGTTTATTCACCTGCGAGGGAAACTGTTCTTGAACGAAATGAGTTCCCTCGGGGATAAATGTAACTTCCAAATTGGGAACGTGCTCTTTTGCTTTTTCACCTTTTGTTAAATCCTCTATCCCTGGAAACTTCAGAACATAATCCTTGCCACCCATTATCAGAAAGGCTGGAACTTTAACCACAGGATCTGGTAAGTTAAACACATCACCTAATGACCTGCAATGCAAAACAACACCATTAACACGAATTTCACCAGATAAAAAAAAAAAGGTGTCCAGTAGTGGCTTTCATTATTTTTGTGCCAACAAGAAAACCGAGTTCACAAAAAAGGCAACAAAGAACAAAAGCTAGCACCTATATGGAATCTGCAATGCAGTTTGGAATCCAGATTTCTCATACAAGGCTCCGTATGTTTCAAGATCTTCCTCCGTGATCCAAGCGGGAAGAGGAGTATCAGGTTCCACCAAATCCATGATCTCTTGGTTTTCATTGGCTATTGGTATTTCACTTCTTGAGAAAAGGATGTAAACATTTCGCACAACAGTCTTTGCATCAAAGCGTCCAAAATCAGCTTCTGCCCTTCCAGGTTCCTGATATAGCCAAAATCAAAGTTATGGTGATATTACAGGTCATCATGCTAAGAGCTAAGCAATTTAAATTGTACAAAATAATGTTGTTTTCCAATTAGAATTGGAAGCTTCTCATGATAATCAGTATAGCGAAAGACTGCACTAAAGGTTTACAATTACTAAGTTGAAATTTCATCTAAAAAACAATACCAAGAACATTTATGGAAGTGCATGTGCATCTAAGTTTTTTCCTTTAAAATTACCTGCCATCTCAAAATGTAGAAGCCTTCCGGAAGGAATTTGTGATACACAGAGGAGCCGGGCGGGACATATGGAACTCCCAACGTGACAACGCCCAGGACCCTTTCAGGGTGCAGAATGGAAAATAGATATGCAGGACGAGCTCCAAAATCTTTCCCGACAAGAAACACCTAAAGTGCAGTAAGGATGTTAAACAATTAGGCAACAGTTGAACAAACAATCATTTCAGTCATCTTACATGGAGGCATCCCTTCCTGCCTATATAGTACCTCACAACCCACTCCATCTTACTCAAGTAATAAAATATGGTTGGGTTGAATTCACAGTTTGAGTTAAATTCTAACTTTAACAATCTCATACATAATCTAATTATATTCTAAAAAGAAGAAAAAAATATCAATGCGGTAGAGGATATATAAAGTAAAATAATTCTCCAAATCCTCGCACAACACCGAATTTTTTTTCGTTGGTTTGGTCTTAGAATTCTAGTGAATCAGATGAAAAATAAGTCCTAGGAAGTCTAGAGGCCACCCGTTTATGAATTGTTTAAGGCAAGATAACAATGGATTATTAGAGTACGAGAAGTACTACTAATACATTCTTTAATAAATGCTTTATTAGTTAAAAATTATAAAAAGAAGTTTATTAAACAGGATATAAGACTCACAAAATTTCTTAATATATGAAAAATCTCAACTACCTAGAGGAAGTGTGTCACCGGATAATGAATACCTAGCATTGGTCTTAAGTGCATGGTGAGTAAGCAGTTGAAATTTGGAGCAAATGTAAAATCTAAAAGTCCACAGATAAAAAAAACAAATTAAACAAAATCAACGAAAAATTAACAGAGTAAAGACATTTGAGAGAGAGAGTACCTTTGGAAGATGAAGAGCTTGAAGAATATGAAGGAGGTCGCTGAGAATATCGGACCAGGTGGCCTTCTCGGGTTGAGGTGGAGGATCGGAGAGACCATAGCCTCTGTAATCGAAGGCGATGGCTCTGACTCCAGCATCGGCAAGGGCTATCATCTGGTGCCGCCACGAGTACCATATCTCAGGGAAACCGTGCAAGAATACGACGGCGTTTCCACCTGAAAACACCAAGACAGACCAAATCAACAACGGAAGCAAAATGCTCAAGGTGGAAACGACGGCGTTGGATTACTTTTACCGCTTCCGATTTCTGCGACGTGGAGATTGAGAGCATCACCAACCTTCACGAACTTGTGCTGGATTCGATCCATCACTCAAAAGTGAAAGTGAATGTCATTGTTACCGCTAGTTTACTTCAACGGATAAATCCACCTTTCAGTCCTTTAAATAGTAGGAATTAAAATAATAACAGAAAACCATAAATTATGATTATAAAATTATAATTAAAAATGTTTTTATTCTCTTTAAATTTAATTTTCTTCAGATTTTAAATTTAAATTTAATCATTTTAATTCAATTTTATTAAACATTTTTAATGTTTTTAAATTGATGTTTGAAGGACATGTTTCAATTTAGATATCAATCTTAAATATTTGATATAAGTTTTATTTTTCAAATTTAAAAATTAAAATATGTGTAATCCTAAAATTAATATATTAAAATTTTAGTTTTATAAATAAATAGTTTTACATGATCTTTCAAAATTATATAAATAGTCTTTTTTTTCACAATCACATGTTTTTAAATAATTATAGTCTATTTTTTAGCAAAAATAATAATATAATTAATTATATAATAGTTATATGAGATGATTAAATATGTTTTTATTCTCACAATTTATAGTAAGAATTGAAATTAGTTTTTGTAATAAAAATTGAAATTAGTTTTTTTTTAATTTTAGTCCAATTTTATTTATTAACCTTGCACTTCTACTTTTCAATACAATGAAAACGATATTTACATCTGGAACATGTTAGTAGCTGCGAACATACTATATGTTAATAACTATGAACATGGTTTTTTTTTTTTTCATTTCATGGTCATTTTTATTTTAAATTTGTAAAATAATATTCGTTGAATTTTTTTTTACCAAACAAAGTCAAGTCATGAGGGTGGAGAACAACATTACATATAAAGTCATCCTCCACACCCTTTTCTTTTTACGAAAAAAATAAAATCATCCACGATTTCTGTCTGTAAAGAGTGAAATCATGTTCTAAGGTAACGACTTCACTTCTTATGTGGTAACCTATCTCAGGCTAAACATCTTATGGGCATGCCACCAAGACATCGGTGGAATAAGTTATATAACATGATGATTGAAGGTGATTGAAAGTCTTGATTGTTACAATTTAATATATTTGTATTTAATTAAAATTATTTGAATATTGTTATTTTACAATAATAATTGTTATTTTTTTCATGTTTATAGTTCTGTAATAATGTCTTCATCTTCATCAATTAGAAGACAAAGAAGGGATAAAGAAAAAGCTCTGACCACAAATGTTGAAGGTCATCCGAGAAACAAACCCCTAGTGGAGGCAATTTTAGATTAGACACGATAAAAAAAATAATGAGTTTTCCCTCTTTTGCAAAAGTCAGTCTTTACTTTCATCATCACCTTTTTCAAGGTTTTGTGGTCTTTGTCGATTTGTCAATTCCAAGTTTTTTATTCAAACCTAAGGGTCACTGAAAATGACTATCTCTATAGTGAGGTAAATAAGAAAAAAAAATCAAAATCAAACATGATGATTGGTTAAGCATAACACATTTGAAATGTCAAGGATGACCTCCATGATCAAACCAGAGATGCATGGTTAAAATGTGAAGACAGTTGGTGCTTTGAATATAAATGACAGAATTTTGCATTATGTGTTGGTGCATATCTTGACTCTGCGGCCAACCAATTTGGCAAAAGTAATGCAAGAGAATATTTTTATGGTACGGGCAATCAAAAATAACATTTTCATTAATTAGGCGCATCGTATCATGCAACATATGCTTAAATGCAGGGTAGGGTGTCACTTCCTTACGCCATTCTAATCACCGACATCATGAAATATTGTGGAGTTGATATTTCTTTCAAGGCACATACGATACGACTATATCGACACACCATTTTTCTACAAAACCATTGAAAAAACTCAATATTTCGTCAACGGTGCCGGAAACATGGATGGGTGCATGATGATGATGATGGACCACAACTTGAGGATGAAGGTCCTATCCTATGCATGAAGGTCTCATACGGTCACAAGCATAAATTCTTTCACAAATTTGGAGGGGTGTGCAGGACGTCCAACTTAGAATGCGTGGGATGGAAGCTATGAAAGCAAGAATGTAACGTATATGGAAGATGGTTTATCAAATTTGAAACTAAATATGAACAAAGGTTTCGACCATGTCAATGCAAATGATAACCAACTTAAGGAATGAATCGACGAATTTCATGAATCTTTTCAATAAAATGTATCCTTTTTTCTTTGCTTCCAAAAGAAATAAATGTCACTGTACATTTCTTTGCTTCCATCATTTATTTTTATCATAAAACTCATACTGGAACATTTTAAAAAACTCCAGATCTTTTAGCTTCATCCCATACTTCACATAACATAGACCATTCGTGGCTATTTCCACGCTTAAGTCTAATATCAGGTGTGTTTGCCAAAGAAGTCGAGGATAAGTTTATTCACCTGTGAGGGAAACTGTTCTTGAACGAAATGAGTTCCCTCGGGGATAAATGTAACCTCCAAATTGGGAACGTACTCTTTTGCTTTTTCACCCTGTGTTAAATCCTCTCTCCCTGGAAACTTCAGACTATAATCCTTGCCACCCATTATCAGAAATGCTGGAACTTTAACCACAGGATCTGGTAAGTTAAACACCTCACCTAATGACCTGCAATGCAAACACACCATTAACACGAATTTCACCAGATAAAAACAATTGAGTCCAGGAGTGGCTTTCATTGTTTTGTGCTAGCAAGAAAACCCAGTTACCAAAAAAGCAACAAAGAACAAAAGCTAGCACCTATATGGAATCTGCAATGCAGTTTGGAATCCAGATTTCTGATACAACGCTCCGTATGTTTCAAGATCTTCCTCCGTGAACCAAGCGGGAAGAGGAGTATCAGGTTCCACCAAATCCATGATCTCCTGGTTTTCATTAGCTATTGGCATTTCACTTCTTGAGAAAAGGATGTAAACATTTCGCACAACAGTCTTTGCATCAAAGCGTCCAAAATCAGCTTCTGCCCTTCCAGGTTCCTGATATAGACAGAATCAAAGTTATGGTGATATTACAGGTCATCATGCTAAGAGCTAAGCAATTTAAATAGCACAATGTGTTGTTGTTTCCCAATTAGCATTGAAAGCTTGTCATGATAATCCGTATAACGAAAGACTGCACTAGAGGTTTTCAATTACTATTGTGAAATTTCATCTAAAAAAACAGTACCAAGAACATTTATGGAAGTGCACGTTCATCTAAGTTTTTTGCCTTTAAAATTACCTGCCATCTCAAAATGTAGAAGCCTTCAGGAAAGACTTTGTGAAAGAGAGAGGGTCCTGGTGGAACAAACGGAACTCCCAATGTAACAACTCCCAAGACCCTTTCAGGGTGTAGAATGGTAAATAGATATGCAAGAGGAGCTCCAAAATCTTTTCCAACAATAAACACCTAGATTTCATTGAGGAGGGGAATCAATTAAGCAACAGATTAACCATATATGATCATTTCAGTCATCTTACATGGAGGCATCCCTTCATGCCTACAATAGTACCTCATCAACCGACTCGATCTTACTCAAGTAATAAAATGTGGTTGGGTTGCATTCACAGTTTGAGTTAAATTCTAACTTTAACAATCTCATACATAATATAATTATATTCGAAAAAGAAGAAAAAAAATCAATGCGGTAGCGGATATATAAAGTAAAAAGATTTCCGAAATCCTCGCTCAATACCGAATTTTTTCATTGGTTTGGTCATAGAATTCTCGTGAATCCGATGCAAAATAAGTCCTAGTAGGTCCAGGCCCATTTGTGAATTGTTTAAGGCAAGATAACAAACGATAATTAGAGTACGAGAAGTATTACCAACACATTCTTTAATAAATACTTTATTAGTTTAAAATTAAAAAAAAAAATTATCAAACAGGATATAAGACTCAGAATTTCTTAATTTCTGAAAAATCTCAGCTACCTAGAAGAAGTGTGTCACCGGATAATCAGTTCCTAGCATTTGTCTTTAGTGCATGGCGAGTAAGCAGTTGAAATTTGAAACAAATGCAAAATCTAAAAGTCCACAGGTATAAAACAAATTAAAAGAAATCAACGAAACAATTAGCAGAATAAAGACATTTGAGAAAGAGAGAGAGAGTACCTTTGGAAGATGAAGAGCTTGAAGAATATGAAGGAGGTCGTTGAGAATATCGGACCAGGTGGCCTTCTCGGGTTGGGATGGAGGATCGGAGAGACCATAGCCTCTGTAATCGAAGGCGATGGCTCTGAATCCAGCATCGGCAAGAGCTATCATCTGATGTCGCCACGAGTACCATATCTCAGGGAAACCGTGCAAGAATACGACGGCGTTTCCACCTGAAAACACCAACACAGTCCAAATCAAGAACGAAAAAAAAATGCACAAGCTGAAGAAAACGGCGGCTTTGGATTGCTTCTTACCGCTTCCTATTTCTGCGACGTGGAGATTGAGACCATCACCAACCTTCACGGACGTGTGCTGGATTCGATCCATCACTCTTCTGAGAAGTGAAAGTGAACACTGTGCTGGATTCAAGGGATAAATTCACCTTTTGATCTTATAAATACTAGGAATTGAAATAATAATAAAAAAGAAATAAATTATAATAATAAAATAAAGATGAAATATGTTCTTATTTTCTGACGGGTTAAATTTAAATTTTAAAATTAGTTTAATTATTTTAATTCAATTTAAAAAAATTAATATCTTTAAATTAATGCGAACTGTTTTTATCATTTTACGTATTTTAATTTAAATGTTGACACTTCAAATGTTAGTTTCATATTTCTAAATTTAGGAATTAAAAATATGTGTAACCCCTAAAATTAATATATTAAAATTTTAATTTTATAAATAAATAGTTTTACATGAGCTTACAAAATTATATAAATGGTTTTTGTTTTCACAATCACGGGCTTTTAAATAATTACAAAATTATGTTAATGGTCTTTTTTTCACAATAACGTGGTTTTTAATAATAGCGTTTTATTTTTTAATATTAATAGTAATAAAGGTAAATACACTAATAATATAATTAATTATACAATATTCACATGAGATAATAAAATTGTTAAATAGGATTAAATATAAACAAACAAAATATATATATATATATATATATAATATGAGAATTTTTCTTTTATATTCATGATTATTATTCCTATTTTATGTTTTATAATATAATTATTATTTTTTTATAATTAATAGTTATTTTTATATGTTTTTATAAAATTATTCTAACAATTATTTGTTTTTTCATTTTTTTTTTCATTAACGATACTCAGTTTACAAAAAGAAAAAAAAAAAAAAACAACTTGTAC
>Ga0214543_1008395_pt1 | contig 16938 bp, 8 predicted proteins | sample CNSS2metaG_FD_160094 | JGI IMG/M metagenome (GOLD analysis project Ga0214543, IMG submission 160094) | Root nodule microbial communities from cowpea collected in UCLA plant growth center, Los Angeles, California, USA - CNSS2 | ecosystem: Host-associated > Plants > Roots > Nodule | place: USA... | reverse complement strand
AAACAAATATTCAAATTAAAATATATTTTAAATGTTTGTTTACTTCAATCTTTTAAATTCTAATGAATCTTTTTTTATACACTAATAAAAGTTATAATACATCATTTGATCAAAATGATACAAAGAATAAATAATAATCATAATAAAAGTTTAAAATAAATTATAATTATTTACAATTTAGATTATAATAATACCAAATAAAATTTCATGAGAATCAACACATTTATTAAATTTGCAAATATTAATGAAAGCTAGTTGATAAAATTTAAAAATATTTTTTAAAAAATATAAAAGGAAAACAAATATTGAAATTAAAATATATTTTAAGTGTTTGTTTCCTTCGATCTTTTAAATTCTAACGAATCTTTTTTTTATACACTAATAAAAGTTATAATACATCATTTGATCAAAATGATACAAAAAACAAATAATAATCATAATAAAATTTTAAAATAAATTATAATTGTTTACATTTTATATTATAATACCAAATAAAATTTCATGAGAACCAACATATTTATTAAATTTGCAAACATTAATGAAAGCTAGTTGATAAAATTAAAAAATATTTTTTAAAAAATATAAAAGGAAAAAAAATATTCAAATTAAAATATATTTTAAATGTTTGTTTACTTCAATCTTTTAAATTCTTATGAATCTCTTTTTTATACACTAATAAAAGTTATAATACATCACTTGATCAAAATGATACAAAGAACAAATAATAATCATAATAATAAAATTTTAACATAGATATTGTATCTTTTGAACTTCAATTATGTTGGATGTTGATAAAAATAATATTCATGACAATTACATTAAATTTTTATATTGTAGTAAATAAAAGTTATTTATACAATTATATAGTGAAAAAATTATAGTATGATTGATAATGAGTTAGAAAATAAAAAATAATTAGATAAAATATATCGAAATAGTATTCTACATAATAGAAATAAACAACAAATAAAATTATTAAAAATTAACAAATGTTTAGAAACAATTTGAGAGACTATTGAAAGAAATTGTACAAAGGAAAACAAATGTATAATTAAGAGTATGATAAGATGAAAAATACCTTAGAGATCTAAGAAAACTTTTCAAATATCAACATATATACTCAATGGTTGAGAAATAACAAAAATTGTTTCAACGAAACAAAAAAATTCTTCAAATGAAAAAACAAACTAATAATAATAAGTAAAGGATTTTTTTTTTATATATTACATACTTAAATTGAGAGTATTAAACATTCTCATGTGAAAGGAAAATACACAATAAATAAAAATAATAATAGAAATATTCAAATGTGAGACATAAAAAAAATTTTAATTGACATACATCTTTTTAACATAATTATATAAAAATTGTGAAAAGATGAAAAATATAATTGAGATGCAAACACTACTAGAAATTCTCATATTACATGAGATTTTTCTTGCTAATTTGTTAAAAAAATTTGCAAGAAAAGAATTTTTATACCATTTTTTCTAAGAATTTTAATTGACAAGTAATTCCTTCATGGGTAAATATTTCTTACAAAATTATAAAATTTGTAAGTATTTCCTACAAAATTTGTTGCGAAAAGTGTTTTATACAAAATATTTTGCAAGAAAATCGGTAACAATTTCTTGAATTTTTTTTTTCACAACAAAATGTGCAAGTATTTCCTACAAAAAAGTTTTCAAAACAAAATTGGCAAGAAATATGAATTTTTTTAGTAGTAGAATAAGTTTCATGACAAACCAGATAATTAGAAGAAATAAAAAATAATAAGTATATATATATATATATATATCATTACTTAATTAATTGTGAATATTTTAATAATTTAAATGGGGACGAGTATTATGACGGAGATATGTACATCCATCCCCATACCCAATTGAAAAAGTCGGGGATTCCCCATATCCATACTCATACCCAGTTAATGCGAGGATTCTCCGTCAAAACGGGGACGGATTCAGATGATACCCATATGGATTAATTTATTTGCCATCTCTAATGATATTTTTATGGTAATATAAATATGTGTTTAATTTAATCACAAATGTAACATAGATATTAAATTCATATTAGAAGGGTAACATCATAGTATTTTTTATTGGTTCTTTTTAAAGAACTAATTTATATTTTACTTTAATTATTGTTTTTTTTATATGTAATAGATTATGATCATTAAAGCTAAATTCTAAAAGGGTTAATGCCTCCAAGTCTATTAATGTTGGACAATTTGAAGTAAGTACAAGTACATATGTAACATGCTTTTCTAAAATTAAATCATCATTTTGAAGATTGTTGTTGATTTACCTCTACTAATTTTTAGTTGAATATGTTGTTAAGAGCATAATTTAACATTCTATTAATTCCAAATTTTCAAAAAAAAATGGAAAAGTTAATGGTATTTGAAAATTTGTTTGACATTTAATTTTCTCCCCCATATTCTAAGCTTTGTAGAAAACGTGCAAAATATTTTAAGGTTGAAACAACTATATGTTTATGTCAGAAAATTCCATTACAAGTTAAAACTTGAAAAGATATATTTGAAGATGATTTGAGTGCAATGTGGAAGCATACGAAGGTTAGTATAATTTTATTAGTTTAAACGTAAGATTTAATTTATATATTTACATATTTGTAATTTGTTCTAAAACTTATTTGGCAATTACTATTTCATACTTATGATGCAATTGGTTTGATGAAAGAAAATAAAAAGTATCCAATGAAACAATTTCACAAAAGCAATATAGAAATAAACATCATCGTCTCTATCGAGCAAACCTTAAAAACAAAGGTAGACCAAGTGATGTACCTCTTGAAGATTGGAATTGGTTGATAAATAACAAATGGGATGATTCTATATTTAAGATAAAATTATTTTTTATAATATATCTTAAATTTGAATTTGACTTTTTTTGTTTACTTGTATAGCTTAAATTAGGTTATGCATAATTATTCTATGAGGTACTTTTTGAGTGACATACTATCATTTCATTTGAATCTTTAATTATTTGGTTACATCATATTCATAACAATCTTAGCGTTGTCACATATTTATATTGTTAATTATTCTCTCAACATTGTCCAAAATCATTTAAAGAATGTGGGTAGTATACGGGAGAAATTAAAAAAGCACCACTAGTGCAAAAATAGCATTTTATAACGACTTATTATGCTGGTTATAATTCATCATGCATAATAACTTATGTGGTGGCATAATTGTAAATATAACTAGAATTTTTATGCCAATTATTACTAGAACAAACATAGAAAGTAGACACAATGACATTTTTGTAATAAAGTAAAATGATTTCTATTCAGTCATCACTATAATCGACATAGAATGTGGGTGCGGTGACAATTTCGTAATAAAGTAGAAGAATGTAATTATACATAGAATCGACATAGTAAGAAGGTGCATATAACATGCATAAAATCTTTAATTTTCATCTTCCCCCTTCTCCAGCTTGCGTTGCACTTCATTGTTATGCTCTCAATATTCTCCTCCCTCGCACTGCTTTCCTTTTCGTTGGTGGATCTCTTCTTTTCCCTCACACTACATTTGGTTGTCGCTCCGATCATCTCCCTCTCATTGGTGGTTACTTTCGTTCTCATAGAGGTTGCTCTCGCTAGTGTGGCTCTCGTAGACCCATAGTGCTCGCAATCACTCTCGTAGATGTTGGATTAGGGTTTGGGTATATCCTATCTCGAAGGCACTCCATAGGTTTTAGTCTTTGCCGTAGTGGTGTCGTTATCCTTTGTTGTTGTCTTCTCCCTCTCCCTCACTTTGTTTTTCTTCCTTTGAATTCCAGGTTAGGAATTATGATTTATGAAATTATTTATTTGATAGCATATGGGTAACCATCCTCAATGAATCGCAAATACCCACACAAGATTCCATAATTTAGTAATAAGACAAATTAATACATATCGCCCAATGCTAACCCAAGAACGCCCAATGGTACCCAAACAGAAAGATCCCTAGGAGAAAAAATCAAACTCACGCCTAACAGTTTGGCCAACAATGAGCTCCTACACCTAGGGGTGAAGCCAACACATGACACATTAGGCCCTCTAGCTCTCTTAAATTTATATTCTAGAATTGCGCCCAATGGTACTTGCGAGACACCCAACACTAACTTTCATGTCAAGTGAACGCCCAACGACCTGGGTGTGGCGCCCAATGCCTGTCACTGGAGCTCATTGACTTGGTCATTTCGAAGTAACACTCAACGGTACATACTCAGTGTCCAACGTCATATTAGATGGTAGTGAGGATTGACAATTTTGCTTGTGAAATTGATTGAAATAAAACCCATTTTTCCTCTTTGCTAACTAAATTTGGTACCAAACCACTATAGAAAATATTTCCTTATCAGCCAATTTCTTAAACAAACTTGTCAATTCTTACCCATTTTAAAATAGATCACAATTCTAATGTACAACAACAATTCTTACATATAATTTCACACATTAAACCTAAGACACAATTCACTCAAGTCAAACTAGTGTTTATACCCCTAATTCAACAATTTCAAATATTATCACACACTTAAATTAAAAAATCAATTCAAAGAGTATCACACAATCAATTCAAACAATATAACTCATTTAGAAATTAGGATTAACTTCCCTTTCTTGGTAAAAACAACTCATTCTCGTACAAATGCTCTTTAGAGTTCTATCTAACACAAGATGACCTAACTAGAAATAAAGACCCCGATTAGAAATCTAAGCATATACTATTGAAAGGGGGAGCTACTTCAACTCATATGAAGATGGTTTTGATGATGTCCAAGTCCACACATCATGTGAATTGCTAATCTAGAATTAGTCTTGTTTTGTTAGATTATGCATTAGGGTGTTAGGACAAAAATATCATATGTAAAACAAGATAGCGTTGAGTTGTATTAACCATCAAACTCTTGCATGTGCATTCATAAATCGATTAGCTACTTAACTAATAGATTAGCTAAGGGTACTGCACTAAGGCAGTGAAAACACACTCACAATAATCTATTAGGTAAATTCCTAATTCATTAATGACTGCAGAGAACTATGTATAAAACCAGTTTCTAAAATCAATTTTAAGTGTGAGAAAAATTACAGAATTCTTGAGAAACATTATGAGAAACTGCCCTCTGAGATTTACAAAGTTCCTAAGCATTCTTCAGAGATCATTCAAGTAAAGATTCAAGAAGATTGATGGTGGATTCAACCTTGATGGGTCAAGCTTGGATCTAGGAGTCAAGTGCCAAATATGCACAACTACTAGGTGTATTCGTTTCTTGATTCTTTCTTATTATATTTCTTTTCATAGTTGATTCACTGTGTAAAGTGAAGGTCTAGGTGCAATTGTGTGGATGCATTGCTCCTAGGGGGAGTTCTTGATTTGTAGATCAAGCTTCTTAGTCTTTAGGGTTTTGAATTATATAGATGCTCTTGTAATTCTTGGATCTCTATTGAGTTAGTGGAATCCTCCTAAGTGGGTTTACTTAGGACGTAGATTCATCTTGAATCGAACCAGTATAAACTGTTGTGTTCTTGGTTTCTCTCTTCTTTTACATCTTCCTTGATTGCTTTACACAATCCATTAACATAAAACTGTAAAATTGGTTAATTGGGTCATAAGGGTTAAAGATACTTTCAAGATTCAATTTAACTAAGTGAAAGACTCAATAACCAGTTCAGATCCCCTTCTTGGTTAAGATATTTTAGACAGATCTGATTTAACATATACCTAGATCATAGAGCAATAGAGATTCACTTAAAGAACTTTTGAATCACATACATAGCAATTAATATAATTAGAGGTGTCAAAATAGGTTATGGCCAATCCACAAACTCCTCAAAATGGGAGCTAAATTGGAATTTTCAACCCACCAACCTGTTTTGGTCCGGCCTGCCTAGCCTGCTGACCCATTTTATTTTTTTCTTTTAATTAAAAAAATAAAAATAATTAAAAAGATTTAATTTTCTATATTATATTTTTGTAAATATGTAAATATGCAATACTATTATAATTTAAATCATTGACACTTATAAACTAAATGTCAATTATTAATTACAATAGAGTAAATTAACATGTAAATGTAATAATTATGTTACTATTATCCAATTAAAAATATTAATTCATCAATTCAAAGCTTAAAAAATATTTATATGATTAAAAAATGTTTAAATATTTATTTATAAGTATATATACAAACAAACTTTAAAAGTAAAAATTAAAAAAATTGATGGGCCAGCCTACCGACTCGTCATATGGTGGGACAAGTTGTAATTTTTTGCCCATTTTTTTGTTGTGAACCAACTCGACCTAGCCCATTCCTTGTGAGTCAAGGGCATGCCAGACCAAAACAGGTCAAGCTAGTCCATTTTGCCATCCTTACATATAAATCACATGCAAACCAAGGAGTGATATACCTTAGAAAGGATAAAATTAGAATTTACTTTGTTCTACAGTTTGATCAAGTGGATGTGTAATCCTACTATTCTTGATCTTCAAAAAAATTAAAATTGAGGTAAGAAAATTAGAGAGATAGTAGAAAGAAATTTTGAGAAAGAAAGGTGCAAAGAGATGATGGTTTTATATAAAATAACTCCGATTAATAGAAATTATATTTATAGTTTAAGCCTTTTATTATTAAAATATTATAGTTTCTCTTTAAAAAAATCAAAACACAACTCACACTATAAGGCCCATTTATTCTGCTCCCATACTTTAAGGGCTACCCTAAACCAGTTGGGCCTAAAGGCTGGCCCATAGGATAAAAACCATTCGTGTTGCCCTAATTCACACTTCTACTCTTTTCAGAAACCTAGATCTGTGCCGTCTCCCTCCGCTGCCGTGAAGAGCTCTGCTAGGGTTTACATTTTTTCCTGATCAAACAAAGCTCAAACTCGTTCCCCTATTCTACGTAAGTGTCCCTCCAACTATGCTTATGGTTCTGCTACTGTTATGCTGGGCAACTCATTTCCCTGTTTCCTTTTCCTTCCAGCACCTTGAATCACCCTCGAGTTGACGTTCTCTGTTGTTTAGGGTTGCAATCTCCTGTTTGCCATTTTTCCAGGTAGGGAAGCTATGGCTTAAACTTAGATTCCGCTTCTTTCCATGTTGTTGACTGCTGTTTTTTTTAGTTTATGTTGATTGGTGTGAGATTATGTTAACTGTGGACCATGGATATGTTGGGTTGAGTTGGTGTGGGTGGCTTTTACAGGAGAACAGTGGCGAGACCTAATAATCTCGCCCAAGCGAGCCAGTCTCGCCCAAACCCTTTTACGCGAAAGGTTGCCCAGGCGACCCGCTCAACTTTTTGAGCGAGCAAACATCTCGCCCAGGCGAGAAGGGTCTCGCCTAAGCGAGATCTCGCTTTGGCTCCTGGTTCCTCTTTCGAGCCCTCGCCTAGGCGAAGGGGACCCGTCTGAGCGAGACCCTTCGGCCTGAGCGAGGGGTTGGGCAAGACAGGGCGGTGTTTGGTTTCTTGATTGCTCTTGAACGATTGGAATTTGTTTGGGTATGATTGTTGTGATGAAATACATGTACGTATGTATGTATATATGCACAATGGATTGCTCAGTATGCATGACATGATTCATGAATGGTGAATGACGGATATTGTGGAAACTTGGCATGTGAAATGAATGAGTGGACTGGGATTAAAGTAACATGGTATTGATATGAGATGAGGCCCTAGACTCATGGGGTGGTGATGACCAGTGGAAGGGATTCAAAATGTGATGTGTATGAGGAAATAAATCTCAAGGGTTGGTATGAAATTGCAAACATGATTTAATGTTCTAATATTGCTAATCTATGATTGATTGGTCTGTGTCAGCGTGTAATTCCTTGGGGTCTCTAGGTGAGACCTCCGGGGTTGCGCTTCAGTGGTCGAGACGTAATTCCATGGCCCCTGTTAGTGGGTGCCCATGGTGGTGCCCCATCTGTATAACTAGGTAAGGATTCAAGGTAAGGACCGCATCCTGACACTCTAAGGGGCCAGTTAGTCTCACTTAGAGCGGACTGACTCTTGTGGTGAGAGTAGCAGGAGGCCTGAAATTCATTAAGGGCTAACCTTGTGGTGAGGGAAATTGATTCAATGAAACACTTGTAACACATAGCTCGGGGGTGAGCAGAGGTATCCACCACAAGTGCAAGCGTCCGCTGAATCCGACCAAGTTATATGTATCCGGATCAGTCGAGTCGAGTTGTAGTGTATTGCTTGACGAGTCATAACATGCTAGGTTGAATCGAGTGCATGATATTGTGAAATTTTATTTGTTTAGATGGATGAAATCTTTTGTGCTTTAGCTTACCCTACTTTTGTTGTTGTGTGTCTACTGCGTGGTACTCTCTCTTGCGATGATCATCAACTCGTTGGTGTGAGCAGATGTGAGGAATACCCGCGGGGAACAGGGTGGTGATAGGTCTCCTGCATAGTCCGCGTTGACTGGATTTTATTTCTTCATGAGCTTTTCTTTAGGGCTTGGGCCCATGTATTATTTATGCTTAGTAAACTACTTCATCTGTTGATCTTTCAACTGTATCCTGTTGGCATCGTGGTGTGCCTAGTTTTGTGGGGGTGACGTTAAGACCCCCGAACTGCGCTGTTGTATTATAATCATGTGACGTTTTCTTTTAATTACGCTCATTAATTAATTGGGACGTTACATTTATGGTATCAGAGCGGTCATTCCTTAGGTTTGTGGACTTGGATGTCCGCTTAGCTTTCTCTATGTCTTCTGAGTGTTCTTAGTTGAATTCTTGTCTTGTTCAAGCCTAACCAAGTGATTTTCTATGTGCTAGTGAACTATGGCACCTCCTCGTCGGACTTCCCAATCATCCTAGGGGGACGCACCTGATATCGCCAGAGCAATTGAGGCGATGGTAGCGGCTATGGCACAACAGAGTGTTGTGATGATGCAGCAGCATGAGGCATCCATGCAGCGACATGCGGCGTCGCTTGAGCAGCAGCAGGCGGTGATGCAGCAGATGGAGGTGACAAGGGTAGCTGCTGAGGATGCTCATCGGCAACATATGGAGGCCCTCCGCCAGCTGGAGGAGAATAGGGCGGCTGCCCCTGTGTTTGGCCCAGAGTCACGACCGCCAGTCAGAGAGTGGAGTTTGGAAGACTTCCTGAAACACCATCCCGTGAAGTTCAACGGGAAGACTAGCCCAAATGCAACCGACCAGTGGCTGAAAGACTTGGAGAGGATCTTCGATGCGAAGATTTGCCTGGCAGATAACCGGTTGGCGTTTGCAGTTTATATGCTGACCGGAGAGGCTGAACATTGGTGGGCTAGCATGAAGTCCATCATGGAGGAGCGAGGAGAGCTTGTGACTTGGGAGGCCTTCAAGGGGAGATTCCTCTCCGAGTACTTTCACGATAGTGTCAGATATGCTAAGGAGGTGGAGTTCCTCCAGCTCACTCAGGAGGGGAAGTTTGTGACGGAATATGCTGAGAAATTCAAGCACCTCAGCCGCTTCTATACACTGCCGCTTGATGAGGAGTGGAGATGCCGAAAATTTGAGAACGACCTCAGGGGAGATATTCGCTTGATGGTGGCACCCTTGTCCATCAAGGATTTTGCTGCTCTAGTAGAGAAGGCCAAAGTAATGGAGAAGATGAAGAATGAGGTAGAGGGTTAGCGGCCTCAACAGCCTCAGAGGATTGGTGGACCATATGGGTCCAAGCCTAGACATGACGAGCGGAGGAGGCCGTATGACAGACCTCCTCATCAGCCTCAAGGGTTTAGTGGTCTTCCTCCCCAACAGGGTCGAGTGCAGTGCTACATATGTGGGGGCCCTCATTTGAGGAGTGCCTGCCCGCGTATAGAGGGTTATCGTCGGTGCAACAACTGTGGCAAGGAAGGCCACTTTGGGAAGGACTGTCCCAACCTTGCCAGCGCAGAAACACGCCCTCCAGTTCAGACTCCCCATCAACATCAGAGGAGGGACAGAGACAACAAGCCTCAGGCAACATGCAAGGTGTATGCTATGACAAGAGCAGAGGCGACTGGTTCAGGTAACTTGGTTATGGGTTGCTGCTTGATAGCTGGTGTGTCCTGCTGTGTATTGTATGATTCTGGAGCGACACACTCCTTTGTGTCAGATAGTTGTGTGAAACGTCTGGGTCTGTCAGTATGCGAGCTACAGTGCGAGCTTGCGGTGTCTACTCCGGCGTCGAGATTGGTCACAATGTCATCTTTGTGTGCTAGGTGTCTAGTAGAGGTAGAGGGACGCAGGTACAAGGTAAATCTAATCTGCATGCCTCTGCAAAACTTAGAAGTGATCTTACGGATGGACTAGCTCTCTACCAACCGCATCCTTATAGATTGCCGGGAGAAGAGGTTGTTGTTTCCCGACTCAGAGGAGCTTGAGTTGGTGTCTCCTCAGGGAGTGGTGAAGGAGATCCGGAGTGGTGCACAGTGCTTCATAATCTTCGCTCGTTTGGAGGCGTGAGAGAGAGAGGGAACTTCAGCGATACCGGTGGTGCATGAGTTTGAGGACGTGTTTCCAGATGAAGTACCAGGGTTGCCTTCCAATAGAAAAGTGGAGTTCTCTATTGACCTGGTACCAGGAACGGGTCCGGTGTCGATGGCTCCATATCGTATGGCTCCGACAGAATTGGTGGAGCTCAAGAAATAGATAGAAGGGTTGATGGAGAAACAGTTCATCTGACCCAGCACTTCACCTTAGGGAGCACCAGTCTTGTTGGTGAAGAAGAAGGATGGGAGTTCACGCCTGTGTGTGGATTACAGGCAACTGAACAAGATGACGATAAAAAATAAGTATCCGCTCCCTAGAATTGATGACTTAATGGACCAGCTGCATGGGTCGTCTGTGTTCTCGAAGATAGATCTGCAATCACGTTACCACCAGATTTTGGTAAAGGCTGATGATGTACAGAAGACGACCTTTAGGTCCAGGTATGACCACTATGAGTATGTGGTTATGCCGTTTGGTGTGACCAACGCTCCGGCAGTGTTCATGGATTACATGAACAGGATCTTCCAGCCTTTCCTAGATAAGTTTGTCGTAGTCTTCAAAGACAACATTCTTATCTATTCCAGAACTCAAGAGGAGCATGCAGAACACTTGAGGTTGGTACTTGGTGTTCTGAGAGAGAAGCAGATGTACGCCAAGTTACCCAAGTGTGAATTCTGGATGGGTGAAGTTCAGTTTTTGGGGCATGTGATATCCGCCCAGGGGATTGCTGTGGACCCAGCAAAGGTTGAAGCGGTGGTAAAGTGGGAAAGTCCTAAGTCGGCCACGGAGATCAGGAGCTTTGTGGGATTAGCGGGCTACTATAGGAGATTCATCGAGGGATTCTCCAAGATAGTGGCGCCTCTGACTTTACTTACTCGGAAGGACCAACCTTTCACTTGGACGGACAAGTGTGAGGAGAGGTTTCAGGAACTGAAGAGAAGATTGACTAGCGCTCCGATACTTGTGATCCCGGATGTTGGGAAGCCATTCGAGGTCTACTGCGATGCCTCCCACCTCGGACTTGGTTGTGTATTGATGCAAGAGAAGAAGGCAATGATGTATGCGTCAAGACAACTTAAGGTGCATGAGCGTAATTACCCCACTCATGACCTAGAGTTGGCAGCCATAGTGTTTGCTTTGAAGATCTGGAGGCATTATCTTTATGGTTCCCAGTTCCGCGTGTTCAGTGATCATAAGAGTCTCAAGTATTTGTTTGACCAAATGGAGCTGAACATGAGACAGAGAAGATGGATGGAATTCCTGAAGGATTATGACTTCGAGCTTCTATATCACCCAAGGAAGGCAAATGTGGTGGCTGATGCATTGAGTAGGAAGACCGTACATACTACACACCTTATGGTCAGAGAGGCGAAGTTACTAGAGAAATTTCGGGATATAAAGCTACAAGTGGAGGTAGAGTCTGAGTTCATTAAATGTAGCACCCTAACTATATCTAGTGACTTCCTGGGCTCAGTGAGAGAAAGACTGTTATTGGATGCCAGTCTGAACAGAGTCAGAGAACAGCTTGGGTCAGATGAGGCTAGAGATTTTGCTTTGAGTGATGATGGTATACTGCGGTTTCAGGGTAGGGTATGCGTACCTGATGATGTTGAGGTGAAGAAGTTAATTCTGGAGGAAGGACATAATAGTCGTCTTAGTCTGCACCCTGGCATGACTAAGATGTACCAGGATCTTAAGGAAACCTTCTGGTGGCAGGGAATGAAGAGGGATGTTGCTCAGTTCGTATCAGCGTGTTTAACGTGCCAGAAGGCGAAGGTAGAGCATCAGAGGCCCGGTGGGATTCTACAGCCTTTGGAGATACCAATGTGGAAATGGGACAACATCTCGATGGACTTTGTGACCCATTTGCCGTGGACTTTTAGAGGACATGACACCATCTGGGTGATAGTGGATCGGTTGACCAAGAGTGCTCACTTCTTGGCGATGAACTTGAGGATGTCCATGGCCAAGTTGGCCTAGCTGTACGTTAAAGAGATCGTGAGGTTACACGGAGTACCTTCAAGCATAGTTTCTGACAGAGACCCACGTTTTACATCCTGGTTCTGGCAAACCTTACAGGAGGCCTTGGGGATCAAGTTGACTATGAGCTCAGCCTATCACCCCCAGACGGATGGCCAGTCGGAGAGGACCATCCAGTCACTTGAGAACTTACTACGGACGTGCATATTGGATCATCTGGGTGCTTGGGATGAGGTATTGCCTTTGATAGAGTTCACCTACAACAACAGTTTTCATGCGAGCATTGGCATGGCGTCATACGAAGCTCTTTATGGCAGGAGGTGTAGAACTCCCCTCTGCTGGTATCAAGATGGAGAGGTAGTGTTGGTTGGACCAGAATTGCTAGAGCAGACCACCGAGAAGGTGAGGATGGTGAGAGATAGGATGCAGGCTTCTCAGAGTAGGCAGAAGGCCTATGTGGACCGCAGGAGGAGGCCTTTGGAGTTCGCAGCGGGAGATCATGTATTATTGAGGGTGACCCGAACCACGGGTGTGGGGAGGGCTCTCCGCTCAAGGAAGCTTTCGCCCAAGTTCCTTGGCCCCTATCAGATCACGAGGAGGATTGGGCCGGTGGCTTATGAGATAGCTTTACCCCCGTAGTTGGCGAACCTTCATCCGGTGTTTCATGTATCACAGCTGAGGAAGTATGTATTCAATCCGGCCCATGTATTGGAAGCTGAGGACATACAGATCAGGGAAGACCTCACAGTAGAAGTACCACCCATCGCTCTTGAGGATAGTAAGGTTGAGGAACTTCGAGGAAAGACAGTCAGTCTGGTTAAGGTCATATGGGATCAGGGGACGGGTGACTCGACTTGGGAGTTAGAGGAGGACATGAGAAAATCACATCCACATCTGTTAACCTGGTAAGTCTCATTTTCGAGGTCGAAAATTTTTGTTGTTGGAGGGAATGTAAGGCTCATTTATTCTGTTCCCTTACTTTAAAGGCTGCCCTAAAACAGTTGGGCCTAAAGGCTGGTCCATAGGATAAAAACCATTCGTGTTGCCCTAATTCACACTTCTACTCTTTTCAGAAACCTAGATCTGTGCCGTCTCCCTTCGCTGCTGTGAAGAGCTCTGCTAGGGTTTACATTTTTTCCCGATCGAACAAAGCTCAAACTCGTTCCCCTATTCTACGTAAGTGTCCCTCCAACTGTGCTTATGGTTCTGTTACTGTTATGCTGGGCTACTCATTTCCTTGTTTCCTTTTCCTTCCAGCACCTTGAATCACCCTCGAGTTGACGTTCTCTGCTGTTTAGGGTCGAGATCTCCTGTTTGCCATTTTTCCAGGTAGGGAAGCTATGGCTTAAACTTAGATTCCGCTTCTTTCCATGTTGTTGGCTGCTTTTTTTTTGAGTTTATGTTGATTGGTGTGAGATTATGTTAACTGTGGACGCATGGATATGTAGGGTTGAGTTGGTGTGGATGGCTGTTACAGGAGAACAATGGCGAGACCTGATAATCTCGCCCAAGTGAGCCAGTCTCGCCTAGGTGAGACAAACAGGGACTCGCCCAAACCCTTTTACGCGAAAGGTCGCCCAGGCGAGATATTGTGGAAACTTGGCATGTGAAATGACAGATATGATTCATGAATGATGAATGACAGATATTGTGGAAACTTGGCATGTGAAATGAATGAGTGGACTGGGATTAAAGTAACATGGTATTGATATGAGATGAGGCCCTAGACTCATGGGGTGGTGATGACCAGTGGAAGGGATTCAAAATGTGATGTGTATGAGGAAATAAATCTCAAGGGTTGGTATGAAATTGCAAACATGATTTAATGTTCTAATATTGCTAATCTATGATTGATTGGTCTGTGTCAGCGTGTAATTCCTTGGGGTCTCTAGGTGAGACCTCCGGGGTTGCGCTTCAGTGGTCGAGACGTAATTCCATGGCCCCTGTTAGTGGGTGCCCATGGTGGTGCCCCATCTGTATAACTAGGTAAGGATTCAAGGTAAGGACCGCATCCTGACACTCTAAGGGGCCAGTTAGTCTCACTTAGAGCGGACTGACTCTTGTGGTGAGAGTAGCAGGAGGCCTGAAATTCATTAAGGGCTAACCTTGTGGTGAGGGAAATTGATTCAATGAAACACTTGTAACACATAGCTCGGGGGTGAGCAGAGGTATCCACCACAAGTGCAAGCGTCCACTGAATCCGACCAAGTTATATGTATCCGGATCAGTCGAGTCGAGTCGTAGTGTATTGCTTAACGAGTCATAACATGCTGGGTTGAATCGAGTGCATGATATTGTGAAATTTTATTTGTTTGGATGGATGAAATCTTATGTGCTTTAGCTTACCCTACTTTTGTTGTTGTGTGTCTGCTGCGTGGTACTCTCTCTTGCGATGATCATCAACTCGTTGGTGTGAGCAGATGTGAGGAATACCCGCGGGGAATAAGGTGGTGATAGGTCTGCTGCATAGTCCGCGTTGACTGGATTTTATTTCTTGATGAGCTTTTCTTTAGGGCTTGGGCCCATGTATTATTTATGCTTAGTAAACTACTTCATCTGTTGATCTTTCAACTGTATCCTGTTGGCATCGTGGTGTGCCTAGTTTTGTGGGGGTGACGTTAAGACCCCCGAGTTGTATTATAATCTCACATTAACATAAAACTTATAAATATTTTATTATTATTATTATATATATAATCTAAATTAAATTTCTTTTACAAAATTTTTGTGGGACTAAAGATTTATTAATAAAGATTTACATCCTTTAAAGATTAAATGAATAGATTTTCTCAAAACTTATAAGAATATAAAACCTTTTTTTCATTTAATTGTTTTTATTAAAATGTATAAATTTTATAATAAATGTGATATTTATATAGTGTATCAATAAATCAGTTAAAGAATTTATAATCCAATAAATTTATAAAGATTTAATCATACATTTTATTAATAATTTATCAATCATACGTCTATAAAGATTTAGTTATACATTGGACATCAGATTAAGTTATTATGTTCACCTAGAGAGTTTGATGCGAATTTAATTAGAACGTAGATCTATGAAATTTTAAGAATCATATAAATACAATATAAAATATTAGGATCATATAATTATAGTATAAAATATTATGTGTGTTGGAAATTGTTAGAGTTATAAAAACATGAGATATATAAGATATATGATAGATATAAGAAATATATAAAATATACTAAAATAAAAAAAAAAAATATATATATATATATATATATATATATATATATATATATATATTGAAATTTTAATGTACATCGTTGAATCGGCATGAGTGAGTAATGATTTTTGAATAAATTATATGATACATTTATATTTTTAACTATTTTGAAAGTTGTTTTTGTACAAGTGGCTTTCAATTTTGTATTAATAACACGTCTGAATAGGCATAGTTAAAAAATATTCTTTTATAAAATTATGCAATAGTTACGCTTTTTTTTTATTTGGAGAAAAAAATCTAAGTTCCCTTATAACAAGGAGAAAAAAAAAACTATGTGCATTTAAGTTCTAAAATAATTTCTTGTTTTTTAATTGGAATTACCAAAGTGGGATTGTCAAAACTTGTTCAAATGTATTCCATTAACATAGATGTTATGAACCAATTTTAAATATTTGTGAATTCATTAAAAATTTCAGTGCTAATATTTCCTAACTTATTTAATATTCTTCTATAAGAACTTTTCTACATTAATTATACCTTTATTTGATTAAAGACAACTAAAACTGTTAACGTAAAAGAAAAAGACAAAAGGAAAATAGAGACACCTTTGTTTTATTAATTCACTTGTATATATTTCAACCATGAACCATGTATGTTTATTCAAGCCAAAAATAGCTATCATAGTTATTGAATAATGCAATCTTAAAATATATTTATTCAAAAAAATTCATTAAGTGGAGTCATTCCCTCTTGAGTCTCGTATCAGTTCCTTCAAAACAAATTACCTGTAAAATTGAAAATTTTTAATGTTAATAAATGTAATATGGAAGATATAAGTGAAAAATATTAAACGAGTTTTTGGTATAGTTTCCTTGCCGAATCTTTAAAATGGATAAATATTTTTTAATATATTTTAAATTATTAAAATCAATGTCAAATTATATTTTAAAAGGTTAACCCAGAATCAGAACTACAAATTCAGTAAAATCTAAATTCAAAATAAATAATTAAATGTGATTAGAGTGCGAATTAAAAGTGGATAAAAAAGTGGATCAGATCATCTTCCATTCAAAAAAGTTTTATTGAATAGACTCATTCCCTCATGTCTCTCGGTTCCTTCAAAACAAATTACCTGCAAAATTGAAAAATTGTAATGTTAATAAAAGTAATATGGAAGATATAAGTAAAAAATATTAAAAAAATTGGTATTGTTTCCTTGTTGAATCTTTAAAATAGATAGAAAATTTAATTATATTTTAAAACGTTAAAATCAATGTC
>Ga0214543_1008394_pt1 | contig 16941 bp, 6 predicted proteins | sample CNSS2metaG_FD_160094 | JGI IMG/M metagenome (GOLD analysis project Ga0214543, IMG submission 160094) | Root nodule microbial communities from cowpea collected in UCLA plant growth center, Los Angeles, California, USA - CNSS2 | ecosystem: Host-associated > Plants > Roots > Nodule | place: USA... | reverse complement strand
AGATGTAAAATTTAAAATAATATTATTATATTAATATATATATATATATATATATATATATATATATATATATATATATATATATATATATATATGTATATATATGTACATATATATACATACATATATATATATATATTAAAAATAATATATTTAATTTTTTTAAAAATTTACATCCACTTATAAATAAAATTTTGAAAATTTTAAAATATTTTTAAACATCACTGGTTACTTGAAAAGTCATATTCAATAATGTATCAGAAGAAATATTACGGCTGAAACACTAAAATATAGAGAAAATTGAATTAAAATCAATCTTAACAAAAGATAAGTTATAAACTACGTTTAAATAAGAAAGAATCCTAACTATATAACAATTTAACAATAAATAATTAAAGTTTTGTGAGATCAGTCGGACATTTTAAGATTTCCAAGTGCGTTTTATTATAGGATAAAATAAAAAAAAATAGAAAACAAGAAATAAAATATAAATTGTAGCTACTAAACCTCATCTTTATAATTTTATTAAAAAAATAATTCAATATAATAATAGATTAGCCACTATTATATAAGTTAAATTCTTCAATACAAAGGTCTTCAATATTACAAAAGTTTTTAATAAGTATTTTAAAATAGTTTACTAAAAAAAACTTCTAATTCATAAACTACATGGATTTTGTTTAATATTAAGATTTTTTTTTCTATCACTATATTTTATATTTTGATATATTTTTTCATAATTCTTAATTTCTTATATCTTACAATATCCCATTTAAATAGAATAAATATACTAAATAAAGCATCACATAAATAACATATCAAAGAGCACACAACGAAGTACATAGGTACTAACTTAAATATTTTATATTGTAGTTATCCATAATATATTTGGAAAGAAAGTTAAGACACAAAACAATTGTCAATAACATAACAATTAAGTTAATAATTTTCCAGAAGGGTTTTAGCATAGTTATAAATTTCAGCCCTTAGATGGAGGATAGGAATCGTTTCTAGAAAAGAGTAGAATGAGAATGAGTGAGACTGAGTGGGAGTTCTGGAGGTCCCCGATGGATTGGTCTTGGATTTTCAAAAAAGAAAGGTCAGGTCCAAACTTTTTAAGAATAGAAAAAGGACTTACATATATTACTTGTTTCAATTTTATATAGATTAATTATTATACTATTTTCAATATTTGTTATGTTATGTATTAATCTTTTAGGCATTTTAAATTTAAAATATTACAAATAACTAACATTTAATTATAAATGTTTTAGGTAAAAATTACATACAGTGAAAACTATTCTTAGTTATTTATTTAATTATATATTGCTTCACTTGTTTAGACTTTTTTATCAACTTATTTACTTGTTGCTTTTACTTTTCTCTTCTATTAAACAATCTATAATACATTTTTGTTGATTAAAGAGTAATAATTGTGATCCATTTTGGAATAAGTTTGAGTTGTCCTTCAATACATGCATTTATTATAATAGAAGCGGTTGATGCTCTTTATCATTAACCTTCCATGGAGATTTTGAAGTAAAGTTTTTGATTACGAAAGTTTCTAAATGATTCAATGAATATCATATATGCATTTATGATAATGTAGGCTGTTCATATTCTTGACCATTGACCTTAAATAGGAAAAATAGAAAATTTTGAGATAAAGTTTGTGAAAATTTATGATTGAGTTGATGTATATGATAGATTAAAAATTAAGTTTAATAAAAAAAACAATATTATTAAATTGTTCTTGATTTTAAAAATAATTTAAAATTATAATTAGATGAGTTAGATTTATTTTTAAAAAATATTAAAATAAATAAATTAAAATAACATATTTTAATAAGAAAATATTTATAAAAAGTTTTAAAATTAATAATTAATTTTTAAACATTTTCTTATAATAATTTTTAAATTTTTGCTATTAATCATTTTTTAAACATAATTTTAAAAGTCTTTTTTCACATTATTATAATAATTAAATTAAAAAATAAACTGAACCCATAAATATAATCTGTCCTATATCTATCTCTTCAAATTATGGTCTAGGAAAGAAGATTGAAGAACAGAGGAATGTCATCTTCCTTCCTCTCTTTATCTCAAATATATTGAAATGAACAACTTCATCACTTACTAATAATTTTTTTTAAGTAAATCTGTGTCTAAGTGATGAGAGAATAAACCTAAATAGATTCAATCACTTGTTAGTCTTTTCAGTAATATTGGTTTGTGGTATTCTTTATGAAATCCATTATGTCCAGTGTCCCATGATGTTTTCCACACGCGGTAGAATCTTTTTAAAGTATTTGGTCTCACCTTTTCACGGTAGTGAGTGAAGTCTTCTAATCTTTTATCTTCTAGTATTGTCAAGACACATTTTTCAGGAATCATATTAATGTGTTATTTATTACACAATTTAAGCATGTGTAATAATCAATAGTTATAACCAAATAGTAGAGTCAAAACCAGGATAATAGTAAATTAAATCCATAGGTTGACATGTTTTTTGGTAATAGACAATTCGACATAACTTAACATTCTCTCTCTTTGATAACCAAAAAAGTCATTGATTTTGTACTGTTTTCTTAACTTAAGCTAAATGATTCAATTTAAAACAAAAACTTGATTTAAACAATAATAAACTGTGTTATAATTTTTCTAATTTTTTTTTTTAAATATAAACTTTAAAACTGAAAAAAAAATAAATTTAAAAAAAAAAAAAAAAAAAAAAAAATCATTCATGTTTCCAAAGTACACTCCACGTGTTACCTGCCCCAACCTTTTTCCCTAAGTTTTGTTCCTTGGCAATAATTAAAAGGAGTTTCATAGACACAAACCATATGCATGCTATACACTTAGGCGCCACCATCATTTTATACTTTACAATAACACCAACGCCACCAAGGTCAAGTCCCTTCACTTCCACAACACGAACTAAATAATCATCAATTTGAAGCGACACATGAGGCACTTACACTATACACCACACGCCAATGCCAGCTACTACTATTACCACCACACTATACTTCGATCTTAGTTTTTTGACTTCATTTTTTTTTTCTTCAATATTTGACGCCAGAACATAAAAAATAAAAGTTGAAGATTGGTTGATGAAGTTCCGTTTAACAGTGTCGCGTTTTGGAAGTTTTGTTAAACAAGTATTGAATTGAATGATCCTCACACGCATACGTAGGCACACTCAGAAGCGGACAGATTCTGGCACGAAGTCACAGCATAGCAGGAGGGTGTCGTGGACAACAAGAAACAACAATAGTGGAACTGCGAAGGTTGAAAACTACTGGAACACGGTGTATGTGTCTAGAAGTGGGAAGTCGTAGAAGAAAAAGAGAACAGAAGATGTGTGTAACTTGAGAGAAGAGAACACACACATGCTCAATCACTTTGGAAAAGTCATGGACCATTGTGAGTAAAAAAAAGTGATAGAAAGGGTGTGTCATTGACAAGCACAAAGCATGGAGGGTGGGGTTAACAAATCAAACTTTATGAAAAAGAACATTTATGAACTAAGGACCATAACACTGTGCCTTTGATGAGATGCAGAAGCATCTATATAGCCTTTATCAAACTATTATTATATTCATTCATAGAATGCCACACACACGCAAAAAGGCTGTGTCACAGAGACTAAAAATTGATAGGTTTGGTCCAAATTTTTCAACTGCATTGCCAACTTCTCCCAACACTGGACCAAGGTGGCTATTAATTGACGCCCACCAAGGCATTAACATGTTACTTTTATCTTCCATCAAAGTGTAAATTTGAAACTCAATAACTCCACCACTCTTTCACCTGTTAGCCTACATTTATATATTGAACCAAAGAGAATTTGTTTCTGACTACATCTGATCCTAGTCCTACCTATGCTTTTAAGGAGTGGGATATGAGCAACTATATATCCTTCTTAGTTTTGAAGTCTAAGTTCAGAATTTGCTGGCAGTTTTGGCTGCTTTCAACAATCCTTAATTTTCAATTGTTACGATGTATCTTAACCAATAATCTAGAGTTTCAATCATGAATATACAATTATATGAAACCAAATCCAACTCCAGCTTATTGACTTCTACGATGCGGGACATTTATCACACGGAATGTTTTGACATTCTACTCAAAGGACAATAGCATGAGTTGGAAATTCTTTGACAGGAAGCCTTAGAATACAGATACTGATACTGCTCTGTGGTGTCCTTGTTTTCTCGGGAATTTGGTGGGACTGAGTAAACACACCAATCGAACAGGGTGGAACATACCAAAATTAAAGAAAGCGCTTTCCCATTGACAACGATTTTCAAACAGAAAAAGGTTTAGTATGATTGACATAGTAGAAGTAAGATTGCTATTTTGAAAGAGACAGTTCAAAGGAGAAGCGAGTTTTATCATTGGAACTAGACTAAACACCAAAGCAAAAGGCGAAACTGAGTTTCAATGAGAACATATAAGAAGGGTAAACTCAGGTTCGTGAACTTTTGCCTAACAATGGAGCTTCCTCGGACATGAAGGACAGCATATTAGCTGTATCATGTGACCCTTGGTTTAGTATTTGACTTAGGATTTTTTTCTGTTTTTTTACAGTTTTGAAGGCAGGTTGATGCTGCATGCCGGCTTGGACCTGCATTTTTTTTTTGTGTAACATTTTTCAAAAGGAAGCATTCAACTATGTCCTCTTAAAAATGTTGTTTTTTCTATATTTTTTGCGACCCAGATAAAATGATGGAGCTCCACTTGTCACTGGAGGATGAAAGGTCGATTTTGGAGAAATGGGCATGTTGAATTGTGGGTCTGGTAAATTGTAGGGGTAATTGTGGTTTTTCCCATAGCAGGGATAGTATTGGATCCTTTTCCTTCTGACAATGTTGTCTAGTGCCAAACCAAGGACAAGTTTGAACCCGATTCATTCTCTCCTACCCTGCATCACCAAAAATTAAAAATGTATAAACACGAGCTTTGCACATTTCAGCATCAATAACACTAGTGTAGAGTTACAGAAAGACTTAATGATGATTAATTATTCCTTATGAAGATTATGGAGAGGACATAATTAAGAGGGGATAATTAGGGAAAGCATGTGATATATGCAGGGTTCAGCTGTAAAGAACATAACAGTCTACGAATTTGATAATGTAGCCACTGGCACTGGATCACATGGTATGCATCAAGAGGGAAAAATGTTGGCATCCCCACTCCCAGTTTTTCTCTAAGTATACCCTCTTCCTTTCAAATTCACCCGTGAGCTTTACTCAAAAGCTTTCTAGTTTAGGAACACTCACACAGAGCCTCCTCAAACGGATTCTTCACCCAAGACAACCTTATACACGTTACAAACCAAAGCCTAAATATTTGTCTCGGTGCTTGGGTTGATTAGGTTTTAATAACTCTTTATTTTGTTTTCCAAAAAATTTAGTTTCATTCTTTTTTAGGTTTTAATGAATGTAAATGATCATAAAAGTTTATTTTAAAATGTCAAAAGTATTATTACTCATGAAAAGTTCTTAGAGAAAAAAGATAATATTATTTAAAAAAAAAAGATCTTCCTTGATATAACATGAGATGTAATGTGTGAAACCTTATATGCAATTATAAAAGTATACAGATAGAAATAATTTCAGGAGAAAAAGGGAGCAGTTATTGTGTAGGTAAATCAATCTGTTTGCTATGTTCATCTTTTGCTCAATGTAAAATTGAACTTGGAGCATCCAAAAAGATTAAATATATTATTCCAATTCCAATTTGTAAAGTTAAAAAATGAAAATGTAATGACCACTTTTTTTAATGTCATAACCAATAATAATACTCTTACAATAATTATTTGCTATACATTAAGGGAAGAATAGCTCAAATATAATATGTGGTCTTAGATGTGAAATTTTATTGGAATAATCTCAATTTAAGAAAATATTCTCTAAATAGACTATTTTCAATTTATTTATCCTAATATACCATTCCCTTTCCATCGATAACAAACCGTCCATTAAATTGATGTTGAAATCGGCTCTCCATATGAGTTGATTTAATATGCAGATTATATATATATATATATATATATATATATATATATATATATATATTTGGTATAATAATATGTAAATATAAATTTTAAAAATTAAATATATTTAGTGAATAAATTTGTAACATAGGTCATATGTTTTAATAGTATTAAATCATTTTAAAAGTATTTTAATTTAAATGAGTATAGATGTTCAAAATATTTAGCTTATGTTTGAATTGGATAATAAATTTGGTTAAGTTAACGAATAATTTGATGGATATGAGATAAAATAATATTTTAATAGATAAAAAATTATGATTCATAATAAAAATATATTGAAATTTAAATGAATTAATTTTTTTTTTTACTATTTTAACTATTTACTTATATTAATATAAAAATCATATTAATATCTTCTTTTTTTCACACACTTCTCTTACTTTCTTTGCACACAAGAGGGGGAAATTGCATTTTCTTTTTCACTTTTTGTACAATGCAGCTTTGGAAAATGAGCTTGTATTTCTTGCCTGTTTATTTATCCATAGTTAGACACAAACAATTAAAGATTATCAAAATCTAATTAAATTTTTAATATTATTAAAAATGTTATAGTAATTAACAGTTGTTTTAGTGGTATACATAAAAATAATTAAAAAAATAGCATTTACAATTAATGTAAATATAAAAGTAATTTCAATATAAAATATTAATACTGAATTAAAATGTAATAAATCAAATTATTAATAGGAAATGATGATTTTATTACTTTTGAATAAAAATAATAGTCTAATAATTGAACTACTGTTAGTTGAAAAATTGTAATTGACTATTATTATTACTAGATTCAGTGGGAAACGTATTATTTTAGAAAGTATAAAAATTTTAAAACTGATTTAAAACACCACAAAAGTAAATACTGAAAATTTTAAATCAGAATACACATTTTCCAGAATTTGTTGTGGGGCTCACACGATGATGGCCCTGATTAACATCATTGATTGAATCAGCATCCATAATTAAGCTTTAGCACCCTTAAACTAAAACTTTTAAATATCTCCACCATCTGTTTCAAATTTCTGGTGGTGAGCCTGGTGTCAATAATAATTCAACCAGTAATTTGTTTGTTTGTTTATTTGGTCATTTGAAACTGGTGCGCAAATCACAGAGTCCAAGAGAAAAAAGAGAGAAAGAGAACAGAGGGAACATGATAAATAGCATGGAAGACATCAGAAGCAAACAGTTTAAGGCATTGAACTAAACTTCTCTCTTTACCACATATCCTTGTCTGAAGTGAACCTTTGTCCCAAAAACCTTCCTTTTTCAGTTATATGTTCACCACCTCCATTTTCAATTGAAACTCAAGAATGGTAAGTAAGACTAGTCATTCAACACCTCATTTCTTCTACCTCACAGGGATGTTGTTGTTGTTGTTGTTGTTGATGAGTTTCAGATTTTCTCATGCAGGGAGACAAAGAGGTGAAGGAAGAACAAAAGGGTGGATTCAGGGCTTCCATGTTTATCTTCGGTAAGTAAGCACAATGTTCTGAAGCTTAGCTTGCAAACCATCCTCATCTCATATTTTTCTTCCTTGTTCATGCAGTGTTGTCAGCACTGGACAACATGGGTTTTGTAGCAAACATGGCGAGCTTGGTTCTATACTTTTATGGGGTGATGCACTTTGATCTGTCCAACTCTGCCAACACCCTGACAACCTTTTTGGGCTCAACTTTCTTGCTCTCCCTAGTTGGTGGTTTTATCTCGGACACATACCTCAACAGACTCACCACATGTTTGTTTTTCGGATCACTCGAAGTTTTGGTAAGTGCTAAACAATACTGTATATATTAATATTATTATCTCCGAAGTGTGTTATTATGTGAAAATTTCAAATCCCAATGGTCTGTCCGATGAGACAAAGGCGGTTCGAAAACGATAAAGTTGATTTCTTTGTGGTGTTTGTGATTCCCCACAGGCTTTGGTAATGCTCACAGTTCAAGCTGCTCTGGACCATTTACACCCGGATTCTTGTGGCAAGTCGAGCTGTGTCAAAGGGGGCATAGCTGTCATGTTTTACACGTCATTGTATTTATTGGCTTTGGGCATGGGAGGAGTGAGAGGTTCCTTGACTGCATTCGGTGCTGACCAATTTGATGAAAAGAATCCAAGAGAAGCAAAGGCTCTTGCAAGCTTCTTCAATTGGCTTTTGCTGAGTTCAACCTTGGGATCAATTATAGGGGTCACTGGGGTTGTTTGGGTTAGCACCCAAAAGGCTTGGCACTGGGGCTTTACCATAGTAACAGTAGCTTCCGCCATTGCCTTTCTCACTCTTGCTCTTGGCAAGCCATTCTACCGCGTCAAAACCCCTGGTCAAAGCCCCATTTTGAAGATTACTCAGGTCAGTTAAAAATCATTTTTCAGTTCAGTTATACAACAACTTTAATAAATTACTTTCGGTGAGTGTTTTGTCAGAAGTTTATCCAAACCTGCAAAATCAAACTGTATATGCAATAAGCACCAAACCAACCTGGTTTTTCCGCTGCAGGTTATTTTCGTGGCTTTCAAAAATCGGAAGCTACCACTGCCAGAGTCACATGAAGAACTTTATGAGGTCTATGAAAGTGCTAAGTTAGAGAGGATTGCACATACCAACCAAATGAGGTAACTCCTTGTGTACATGGTCAAAATTCATGGTTAACAGCTTGCAAAATAATGTAACACATCCTAATGATGTTCTGTGAGCGATGAGACAATTAACTAATACATGGTCCAGCACATTGGCGTGTTGAGATTCTTTTCTTCACGTACGACGTAGTAGGTAGTGCCAAGGACTCTGGGCCTACTACTATCACTGCTGCACGCTTGGAGCTGCAGCTATGCAGAGAATGATCAATAGGTCACGGAAAATATATCTGAACCCCTTGTAAACATCACACAAAATAAATAAGTTCCTGACAACAATAACTCGGTGAAAAAGTTTTAAAACTACAGTACTATCTGCAATCAACCTCTTTTGTTTTTCTTGTTGGCTTAGTTCCCAGTACTTCTCTGATAAAATGAAAAGCAATTTCCTTCTCAATACAAGCAGTATCCTCAATGATTTGATTCTTCTTTCTTTTTTTTTTTTTATTGCTTTTCAATGGCTAACTCCCATGCATGTTAATAATTGATGACAACGTTGTTTTTTTTTTCTTTCTTATTTGTTTTAATGGTGTTGTTTCTTGAATCAGGTTTCTAGATAGGGCCAGCATTCTTCAACAGAACATTGAGCCAGAAGCATGGAAGGTGTGCTCAGTGACGCAAGTAGAAGAAGTAAAGATCCTAACCAGAATGTTACCGATATTAGCCAGCACCATTATAATGAACACTTGTTTAGCACAACTTCAAACATTCTCAGTTCAGCAGGGGAATATGATGAACCTGAAACTTGGTTCTTTTACTGTGCCAGCTCCATCAATTCCAGTGATCCCCCTGCTTTTCATGTCCATCCTAATTCCCATCTATGAATTCATGTTTGTGCCATTCGCACGAAAGATCACTCACCACCCTTCTGGGGTTACTCCACTTCAAAGAGTTGGTGTTGGGTTAGTACTTTCTTTCATTTCAATGGCAGTAGCTGGCATAGTAGAAGTGAAAAGAAGGGATCAAGGACTAAAGGATCCTTCAAGGCCAATAAGTCTGTTTTGGCTATCTTTCCAATATGCTATATTTGGAATTGCGGACATGTTCACTCTTGTAGGACTCCTAGAATTCTTCTACAGGGAAGCACCTGAAACAATGAAGTCACTGTCAACTTCTTTCACATATTTGTCCATGTCTCTTGGTTACTTCTTAAGCACAGTCTTTGTGGATGTCATTAATGCTGTCACCAAAAGGGTCACTCCAAGCAAGCAGGGATGGTTGCATGGCTTAGACTTGAATCAAAACAACCTTAACTTGTTTTATTGGTTTTTAGCAATCCTAAGCTGTGTAAACTTTTTTAACTACCTTTACTGGGCCTCTTGGTACAAGTACAAAGCTGATGAAGACAGCAATTCAATGGTGAATTTGAAAACTCTCAAAAGTGTTGATGAGGAAGAAAAGAAGAATGGAAAAGTTAAGGCTAAAGAAAGCAGCCAAACAAGTGAAGCCAACACTGAGGGACCCTCCTCCTCTGATGAAACAGATGATGGAAGAAACTCTAGAGAATGGAAGCACAGATAAGGTCATGAGGCTCAAGACACCATTTGGTATTAAGGATTAGATATGATAAACATATTATGTGAAAACACTGGAATAGATAGTGCTTCAAATCTCTCTTATCCTACATGTGTGCTTATTGTATGATTGATTGACACTGTTCATTCTGGCACCATCTGGGTGTCGGTTCTGAGCAGAGTCAAACTTTTTTTTTAATGTGTTCTTTTTAGTTTCATAAGTTTCTTAATTATTCACCTTAAACTGTAATTGTCTACTAAGAGGTGCTTAGTTCATTGTTTAATGAAGTCAGAGAATCTATACTCGTTTCAATACTTAATACAATAATAATAAGACATACCATTGCAGTTAAACAATTACCCTTTCTAAAAAAAAAAAAAAAAAAACAAATTGGACATTCATCTGTTAAAGGAACATATGAAAACCTATTTGTAGTCACATTCACCATTCATCTGTGCCATAAACAAAATCTAAATTTCATGTTATGGATCTACCGACAAAAAATTCAATTAGAAAACAAAACTCTTCACGAGCTGTCTATTGTATAAACTCTGTATAGGGTCCCGTATTCAATTCAAATGTGAATTTTACGATATCGTCTGATAACTAAATTTTCAATCAAAATATCAATCATAACAACTCATGCTTGTAAGAATGTTGACTTGAGTACCACACCAAACATCTTAATATAAATAATTGGCATCATAATAACAAAAATATCAATTCACTGTTAAAGCAAAAGATGAAGTAAGAAAAAAAAAAAACTGATCTTACTGAGTAATAGAGAAGTGCAATAACACTCTTCTTCTCTCAAGGATGAACACTGTTACTTAAAGAAAATTAAAAAAAAAAAAAAATTATCTTTAAGTAGATTGAGTTTACAAAAGAAAGAAATCTACCTAGCTCTTAAAAAGAATTGGTCGTGAAGTTGGAATCCAACCAAACACAGGTCTTCCCTTTCTAATATTCTAATCCTTAAAAAAGCTATTTATTTGATTGAATATGAAACCTACAACAGGTTCAAAGAGTGATTAAAATCTAATCAAAATCATTGATCCAAGTGGTGATTAAAACGATGATTGAATGCTAAGTTAAATTTTTAGTTTTGTTGTTTTCTCGTTGTTTTGAAAGGCAATTAAACTTGTTCATCTTGATCAACAAATATTAAATGATAAATTGACTCTATTTCACCAACTTGGAATTTGATATTTGCAATTACTTATATTTGTAATTTTATTTTGGGTTAATTATGTTTTTGGTCCTTTAACTTTTACTTATAGTAAAAATTGAAATTAGTCCATTTTTAAAATTTTTGTCAAATTTAGTCATTCAATCTTAAAAGTATGTGGATTTAGTCATTTTAATCAAATTTTGTTAAGGGTATAGTAGACATTCGCTTAAGTCCGCACTCATTTAAGTTTGTATCCCGCATAAATCCGCATTTGAAAAGAGAAAATTCTCAGATCAATAATTTTGGGATTTTATTTAAAAAAAAAAAAGAATAACGTAGAATCATTTTGTAAAATATGACGAAGGGTAAATAGCGTACCCTTAATTTGATTTAACTTATCCTATGATAAATAAAAAGAATCTTTCAACTCACTCACATTAACATCAAGAAGGTTGATAACACTTTCTAATGATTTGAAGATAACATCGTGCTGGTCAACTTTAACTTTGTCAAAATCAATTACTTATATTATATATTCTATTACATTTTTTTATATATATATATATATATATATATATATATATATATATATATATATATATATGTATGTATGTATGTTTGTGTGTGTGTAATATGAATAAAATAAAATAATAAGTTCATCAATATATCTCTTATATCTTATATCTCTTATATTTTCATAATCTCTAAAAATTTCAAATATCCATAATATTTCATACTGTAATATATGACCCCTAATATTTTGTAATATAACTCTTAAAATTTTATAAACCGCATCTTAATTAAGTATGCATCAAACTCTCAAGATCAAAATGCGGACTTAAGCGAATGTTTACTGTATTTGACGTTTCAATCATGTTTTATGATAACATTTGAGTTGTTGACACTGTTTGACACACGTTTCATGAAAAGTATTTAAATTAACTGAACTTAACAAAATTTGATTAAAATGATTAAATTCACACATTTCTAAAGTTGAAGAATTCAATCAGGTCAAAGTTTCAAAAATAGATTAATTTCAATTTTCACTAAGTTAAGGGATCAAAAACATATTTAACCTTATTTTTAGTTGATGTCAATATAACTAATAGGAAGCGGTATATTTCTCAAGAATGGAATTAGACATTAACGAGTGGATAATAGGTCACACAATTAACTTAAGAAACCTGCTTAAATAAATTTTAGATAACTCTGAAATTTAAATCTAAATCAACCTTATAAAATAAAAAAATAAAAAAGGTTTAGGTCACTTATATAAATCAAAAATCGATATGATATCTTATATTATCAACGGCAATCCTTAGAAGATTTACCTTATCTCTTTTTTTGTTTACTTCAATCTATCTATCTCCAAATACGCCACGTTAAAATTCAAATTGCGCTTTCTCTTTTCTCTATGCCTTACGCTTCATTATTTTCCTGGTTTTATGCCAGTTGTTGTTCCCGTTGTGGTATCATACAGTGGCAGCACCCTTTTATGGAAGAAATGGTGGAGAATTTGGATCCATATGGAAGATGAAGATGGGAAACCTAAAGGGTAGTGTGTTGGAATTGGAGGCAAAGTTGGTGTTGACAAGCCATTTCTTAGTCAGCGATACTATGCCAGAGTCATCGCAACTGTAACACTGCCTTTGTTTTTTCAGCTTTCGCAACAAAACTTTGAATTATGCAGTTTTTTTTTTTCACATGTGAAATTCACAGATCATTAATTTTTCTTCCAACTCTCATTCGTTTAATTAGGCGAAATTTGACTGAAAAAGATACATCTTTGATCAATTATATAGTCTGTAAAAATAGTATATATAAGCTGTCAATTTTACCTGTATGAATAGGAGACTCCAATTGCAGCATTGTTTACTATTTAACTTATTCTGTATGTGAACCAAATCTAAATAGTATTACATAGAATAGTCTTAGGTAAAGTTAGATTCAGACATGCATGCATGGTTACTGTCTCATAGTTAAACATCTTTAGTATGACAAATAGTTTGAGTAAAACAAAGAGCATGTACTTTTTCAAGTTTTTCTCGAACAGGAAAATTCCAGTGAAACATTCATGAACTAGTTACATACCTTCTTTTATATGACTCGGAAAAGTGACCATTCAGAAGTGTTCGAGAGAAAGAGTTTAATTGGTTCAAGTTTTATGAAAACTGACTAATACTACAGAAAGCTAATAGGTGAAAAATTGGTTGTTTGAATGTCTTCTTTAAAGAAAAATGAAATTAACCTGATTCTGTGTTGTACATTTTATAAAAGATTAGATGCATGTATGATTTATTAGAGTCTTTATGTAGAAAGTATTAGTATTACTGTATTAAACACTACTGTAAACTTTAGTTCAATTTTGTTTGCACAACTTACCATAAAAGTAGAAGCATAGACATGATACTATACAAACCAATAAAAGATAAAAATTTCCACAAATAGATAATCTAGTATTTCTATAATGTACTAAGTCGTTTAGATATTCACATTTACAATAAAAATAATATATCATTTTATTTGTTTCACACAAATGTTTAGAAATTAATGTAACATAGAAAATATCCAAGTAAGTTTGTTTGCATGAACTTATATTATATACAAGTATTTTTTAAAAAGAAAAATTCCTTCATATATTAAAATTAGTTTATATGTAAAAATTCTTTCATATAATTTTTTAAAAAAATAGTTTTAATTGATGCATAAACTCATTTTAAATTATATTGAAGTAAATTTTATTTTCTCTCTCATATTTTTCTTTACTAAAAATATCTTTGAATAACTTGTCAAAACATGTATTTATTAAAAATATAATTGCATATAAAATATAGAAGAAATTGTGGTACCAAATAAGGAAGGGGAGAATCCAAAATTAAATTTTATAAAACGAATAATTGAATAGAATAAGAAAACGTAGTGATAAATGAAAGAAGATAAAATTGAAAATGATTATATCTTTATGAAGTGAAACGATAATATTTGATATATGAGATAATTGATTTAAAAAGCTAATGGCCATGTAAGAAGTGACAAAAAAAATTAGGTGATGAGTTAAATTCTTAACTATCTTATTTTAGTACATGTACAGTTAATTATGTCATTTTAAAATTTAGGAGTATTTCGAATTTACAACGTTAGGAATGTAATATTTCTTTTTATAAGAATCTTGGATTGAGCAAGCACTTACAATAAAATTTAGAAAATTTAAATAAGTTAGGTGATATTCTCACACAAAAAGAAAAAAAAATCTTATATACTTTTATTTTTGTTATTAACAATATCATAATATCTACAAGTTAAAGTTGGACCAAAAATATCTGTTCAGATAGAATAGTGCCAATTGGAACTTGGGCCCAAACATATGATTGAACGAAGAATACGAAATGGGCTCATTAGGTCTTAAATTGGATTCGCCATGAATTCTAGTACATTTTAATAAATATGTACATGTATAAAATACCATAAGAATACTTTTTAAATATTAATTATATTATTAATTCTTTAAAATATCAATATATAAATAGATAAAAAGATAAATATATTTTTTTAAAATTTAATATTGCAATATCAATTATTAGTTTTAGATGTTAAAAAAGTATATTATGTCAAAGAAATATAATAAACATTACTATTTATGCAAAGTGATTATAAATGTTAGCAAAATATCTAATTAATTATTATGTTGTAGAAAAAAAATATTTTATTACTCACTTGAGAATAATAGAATCGTGATCACAAGTATGCACGAAAACAAAAATTAATAAAGGTATATTTGGACAAAATTTATTGTAATGATTTTAAAAAGAAAAATAAAATAAGAAATTAATTTATTAAGTTATTATTTAGACGTTTTATCATTTATTTTTTCAAAAAGAAATATTTTTAACTTATGTATATGTTCAGAACATTATTTATTTTTCTCTACAAAATCTTATGAAGAAGTCTATACACAATATCCATGCAAGGTAAAAGAATGTGTCAAAGTGGTGCAAACGGTATTTCCATGAAACAAAAAAAAAATTAATAACACAAAAATAAATTGCAAAATAAATTTTTTATAATTTATTTTAATAAAAATACTACTATAATATTTATACAAATAATAAATTTAGTTTCAACTTCAAAATGGATAATATTACTCCATTTAATGGAAAAATTTGGATCAGATTAAATAATAAATATATCAATAGAAATTAATTTATTTATAAGACAATAAAACTTAAAACGTGAAAGTGACACTCACACCATCTGACATGTGAAAAATAAATATTGTTGAAAAAAAATTACAAAAATAAAAAAGAATGAAAAAGAAAACTATGAATCGATGTAATATGTCTTTAACATCTAGGGGTGGCAATTAGGGCCTGACCCGACGGATTGACCTGCAGGTCTGCACAAAATACGCAGGGCGGGTTTAGAAGTTGAATCCGCAAACTCGTCACAACCCGGTTTGCATAAACATGCAGTCCGCGCGGGCCGGTACGCAAGTCCGCATAAAAAAAAGGTGTACTTGTGTATATTAGTTACTTTTTTATGAACTCTTGCATTAACGTTCTAAATTCTTGTATAACTAGAAAAAACAAGTATTATATATTTTTAATGTGTTAAAATTTAAAGAATACATTGTGTATGCCATAGTATAAATGTGAATATGATAAAAATGTTGAATTATCAATTTATCATTCAATTTCCCAAAATCTTTACTTAATTTTGTGAATTTCTTAAAGTTTTCCAATTTTTAAATATTTAAAGTTTTATTATAAGAATTGAAAATAATTAAGAAAAAAATAAAAAAAAAGCGAGCCAACCCGCAGGCAGACCAAGTGATGTGCGAGTGATTGCAGCCCACATAAATTGTGCGAGACGGGACAAGTGAACCGGGTCTAAACGGACCAGGTCGACCCGCGTTGTCATCCCTATTTACACCCAAATATCCATGTTTGAAAAGTAATTTAAAAAATAACTCATTATTGTATTTTATTATTACAAGTTTTGTATGCCTAAAGGGAATAGTATTATTATAAAGACTAATTAAAAGGTAAAATGCACCTAAAGCCTCGTCATTTTATCAATTGAAAAAAACAACACAAACAAATAAATTCAAACATTTTACTAAAACAGCCGGATCTATGTATAGGCAGAATTTTTTATCTCTCCACAAATATATCAAAAAAATAAAATGGACAAGACACTTTATTAAGTTGATAAGTTGGTGTTATAATTTACTATTATATTAAATACACCAACATTCATATTTTATACTCACAAAAATTGCCCAAGAAAATATTGAAAGAGAAAGATAAGTTAACTACAATCAACAAATTAAATACTCTTTTTTCAATTCCTATTTACTTCTCTATAAATTTTTAGGATATTGTTTGAACAACTTATATTTATTGGGGTATTAATTTGAGATAAGACAATGATAAACCATAATATATTAGGTAAAGAAATAATACTCACTAAATTCTCTCATAAATATATATATATATATATATATATATATATATATATATATATATATATATATATATATATATATATATATATATATATATAAAAATAT
>Ga0214543_1008393_pt1 | contig 16941 bp, 13 predicted proteins | sample CNSS2metaG_FD_160094 | JGI IMG/M metagenome (GOLD analysis project Ga0214543, IMG submission 160094) | Root nodule microbial communities from cowpea collected in UCLA plant growth center, Los Angeles, California, USA - CNSS2 | ecosystem: Host-associated > Plants > Roots > Nodule | place: USA... | reverse complement strand
CATGGTAGTCATGAGTTGCATCATACATTTCATAGTGATATTCCATTCTTTGGGGAGGATATAGGACCAATATCATTTAGAGATTGGATGTGGGATACCAAGAAATTGGTGCAACCATTGTTTAGTACATATAGTCAATTTGACATTCTTAGGCATGTTACTTCTAGGTTTATAGGACGTGCATCTAAGTGGTGGCAAGAGAGGCAATATAGAGTGAAAAAGGGGAGAAAATAATGCATTAACACATTTTCTGAATTAAAAGCATGCATGTGGAAACATTTCATTCCCCCTTCATTTAGGATCACTAAAGAGCAACAAGCTAGGATAGAAAACTTCATTGATATAGGGGATGCTTTCATCCAAAATCTTGCTAAGTTTTCTAGACTAGAAAAAGATTTTAAGCACAATTTGGACTTGCTCTTGAGTGAACAAAGAAAGAGAGCAAAACATAAGAAAGAGAAAGCAAAACTTACAAAGCTTCGAGAGTATGAAAAGAAGAGAGAAAAAGAAGAGCTTAAGAAGCTTTGTGCTAAAAGAGAACAAGAGGACAAAGAGATAAAAGATAAAAAGAAAAGAGATGAAGAAGAAAAGGCAAAAGAGGAGAATATTAGAAAAGCCAAAGAAGAGAATGAGAGAAAAGACTTTGAAGCAAGAGAGAAATTAAAAACAGAGAGTGAGTTTGAAAGAAAATCAAAAGTGGTAGAGTTAAAGAGTAATTCAACTTCAAGGGAAATCATTGTTAGGGATTTGGTGTGTAATCCTTCACCAATTCCTTTCATGAAGACCCAAGTTCCAAAGGGAGTTTTCCCATCTTTAAACTCTTCTCAGTTTTTCATTAAATCACTTGTTTTGTTTCCTTTTCAAACTTTTTGTTCTCTATCTCATTCCCTTATTTCATCCTCTTCAAAATATAGTGCCAAAATACACTTTGACTTTAAAATTCTTTTCAAAAATTATCCAAGTCAAAGTGTAAAACACTCTTTTTGTGAAGTGGGCCTAATACCAACTTTTTCCAAATCTATAAGCCCACTTTCACACATTCTCCAATCAATTATATTGCATGGTCTTCATGATTTTAATCCAATTCTATTTGATGACTATTGCAGATATGTTTTTGATCCTGGCGGAACCCAACTTTAGTTGCTGTGAGCCTTAAATAATACTCTTGATCTGAGGTCAGATCCTCTTCAAGTGGGAGGGGATGATGTGATCCCAACAAGGCTTATAGCTTGGGTCAACACCTAGGCCCAAATCATGCTCAAGGCCCAATACATGGCCCACATGCACCTTCAAGCCCAAGCCCATCAAGAGGCCCAATAACAAGGAGCATGCTAAAAAAGATCCAATTGGGCTTCATTCAAGATGGCCCAAACCCACATGGGCTTCTCATACTCTTCACATCGGCCAAAGAAGATGTGAAGATTTGAAGAGGTGTCTCAAAGAGCAATAAAATAGCAATAATATTGGCCCATTTTTTAGGTTTTGCTTTCTAGAATAATAAGTCAAACAATGACTAGTTCAATTGATAAAATTGGGCTTGACTAAGCCCAATAGGAGATTTGGCCATAAGCTATCAAAAGAGCCAAGGTGGACTAAGTGGAAGTCAACACTTCTTCCTACACCTCATGGATCCAAAGCATCCAAGGGTTAGGAATGCTTCCTCCTTTTCCAAGGCATCATCCAATGGCCAAGATCAAGCCTCCTTCTCCAAGCTTGATCTAAGGGCCAAGATCAAGGCCCACTCCATCCAATGGCTCTCCTTTCTCATGTGTAAATGACTTCATATAAAAGCCAAAATTTCACTCATTTGTAGACACTCTTGAAATTTTAAGCAATAGATGCAACTTGAGTTGAGAGCACTCTTCCCTATATTGCCTTTGATAGTCACCACTTTCTAGAGATTTCCTCTCTCTACCTCTAGCCACCTTCCTTAGGCTAACATAGATTAGGAAATCCCATCACCTCTCTCACCTTCCATTGCTTGCAAGTGCCTTCCAACTTACCTTCATTCCTTCATCCAATTTCCGCTGCTCATGGAGCTCTTCCCGCACCTTTGGAGCTCCACCACGTGGGAGCCTTGGTATGTTGCTCGAGGCTTAGCCCAGGCAAGGTACCTCACCTTTGGGCGAGGAGTGGCCTCGTTCAAGCGAGGAGGGCTCGCCTAAGCGAGCGTTCGAAAAACCTCCCAGGGCCTTTGTCGCTATCTCGTCTAAGCGAGAGTCTGCAGCTTAAGTGAGAGCACCCTTCTCGCCTTAGCGAGGGCTTTTGGCTTGAGCAAGATGTGCTGTAGGTCACACTGTTTTTCCTCACAGGGTTGTTATTGCTTGTTTATTTGGTTAGTTTGCTTATTTAAAGTGTGAGACATGTGTTTATGCATGAAATATCTGAAAGTATGCTTTGGTTGGGTATGTTGGTATGATCTTGGCATGTGAAACAAATGTGATGGTTGGTAATTAAAGTGGCATGGTGTTGGTATGAAATAAACTTCTATATTCATGATTTGGGAAGGATGAGTTGGTATGGATTTAACATGGAAGATGAATGAGGATTGGATATAAAGGTTGGCATGAGATTTATATGCATGATGAATATTACTCGATTAGTTAAATATGATTTGTGTGTGGTTATGACGTAATTCCTTGAAATCTCTAGGTGGTATTTCAAGGTGGTGCCTCAGTTGGTCGAGACGTAATTCCATGACCCCTTTTAGTGGGAGTTCATGGTGGTGCCTCATCTATATAATTTAGTAAGGATTCAAGGTAAGGTTGCATCCTGACGCTTTAAGGAATCAGTTAGTCTCACATAGAGCGGATTGACTCTTGTGGTGAGAGTAGCAGGAGGCCTGAAACTCATTAAGGGCTAACCTTGTGTGTGGGGGATTGAGACATTGTAACACATAGCTCGGGGGTGAGTAATTCGGGGGTGAGCAAGGAAATCCACCACAAGTGCAAGCATCCGTTGAATCCGACTAAATTATATATATCCGGATGAGTCGAGTCTGAGTCTTAGTGTATTGCAAGAAAAGTCATAACATGTTTGAGTGACATATATTTCGTGGACTATGAATTAGCATGTAACTGTGTGTTAAACTGCTTTTCTACTCTAACTTACCCTTTTGTTTGTGTATGTTCTACTGTGTGGTTTTCTCTTTTTGCGATGATCATCAACTCGTTGATGTGAGCAGATGTAAGGAACACTCGTGGTCAACAGGGAGGTGATGGTTCCGCTGCATAGCTTGTTTGGGGTGGATTCTGTTAGTTGGGCCCTTCTTTAGAGCTATGGCCCATGTGATTCTTACCCTTGGGCTTTATTTCCAAATATTGTTGTTTTATCATTGTACTTGTTATTGGCGTCGTGGTGTGCCCTTTTCCCATTCGAATTTCCTTTGGATAATTGTAACGAGTAAGGTTTAAACTCCTGGACTGTGCTTCTATATTATTCTGTGTGATGCTATCTTTAATTATGATTATAAATTAAATGGGGTGTTACATATATATATATATATATATATATATACATCTCACATTCTAGATTAGGTGCAAATAATTTCTTCATAAATTGATTTTGTAGAAGCTTTTATATTGGTTTTTTACACTTTAAATTGTATTTTGTCAGATTTACTATGGGTGAAGACATTTACACAGAAATATCCAATGAAGTTGACATGTTTTTGGATATAAATGATGTCGAAATGAATTGTGTTTTCATTTTCTAGAAATATCCAATTATATTTTCATTTCTTTTTTTGTGTGTATATTTTTACGACGTTGCGACTATGTACTTCATTGCTACAAGCTTAAGCATTAATGGAGTTTTTTTATGGTTGTTGTAGATGTTTCTAAATCATCGAATTCAAAAAAGAACTTTCTAGAAACATAATTTGAAATGTATTTGTTGAAAAAAAATAAACATTTTGGATTGGATTATCCAAGAACATGAATTTTTTTTCTTCTGATAGTGGAACAATGAGGTCATTATGTTGAGTTACCTATTCAAGAAATATTTCGAAATGAGTTATCTAGAACATACATATCCTACCAGATTGAACTAAATTGCTGATAGATAATGTGAAGATTAAATTTTGTTGATGAGATATAATGACAAATTGTGTTGTTCAAAGAGTTGCGTATTTGTGTGAGGAGGTTTATTGAAGATATCAGTTACTCAAATTAATGGTTCAAAAACATATGTCCAGGTTTCATGTTTTGTAGTTTGATATGTTGCAATGTACATGTGGAGGGAATTTTTTCTTATTTTCTTTCTTAATAATTGATTATGATTATTACTTATAAGAAATAGAAGGGAAAAAAGAACAAAAATCATTTGTTTTTTATTACATATGAGCTCTCTATATTTGAATATGGTATAAATGCACATTTGTTTTTGATGAGGATGGGTGGAAATTGAAGGAAAGGAGGGGAAAATAATGAGAAGTGAGGTTATTTTTAGGTAAGGAAAGTGAATATAAATAAATGAGTTGAAATGAGTGGAAAGATTATAGACGGTATTTATACGAGTGAAAAAGAAAGTATTAAATTGATTAATATTTATTAAAATGTCTTTGAATTTATTTTGTTAAAGTTGATTAATCATTTACCAAAATCCCTGAGGTCTTAGTTGTTGACATAAGCAAGCTTGAAGCAAAGAATTGATAAAGCCATGTGCATGAAGATCTTAAGTGTTTGATGAAGATTGATGAAGATTGATGAAGATCCACTTGAAGATTTAGTTTTAGTGTGTTAAATCTAAAACATAACATGTTAAATGTAATGGTTTAGTGTTATATAATGTTGGTAGGCTATATGACATAGGTTAGATGTCTTGTGTGCCTTAGTGTGTCTCTTTTAATCTGTTAAAATGGGTTTTAACAGGTTAAAAGGCTTGTTGTATATAGTTTTTGGTATGAATGCATTTAGTCAGTTGAATTATTTTTCAATCGACTGATTTCACTTAAGTCAAGTGAAATCAGCTAACTGTACGGAAAATTCAATCGACTGTTTTTACTTAAACCAAAACTATATAAGTTGTGTTTTCGCGAGCAGAGGTGCGAATCTGAGTTTTTCTGAACCAAATCGTGTCATTCATATATAGGAAGCGTTCTCTCTCTGCAATACACAGTTGGAACTCGTGGTTTGAAGATCTTGGTTGATTTTGGAGGCATTTTGGCTTGTGAGTAGCTTGAAGAACACATGTATGGTGTGCTAGGGACAACCACCATTAGGTTTGGATGTTCTTGTGCCTTTGGATGGTTTGCCTGATGTGATTTCAGGTCTACAAGTTTGATTCTTGTAGGTTGTGGTTCTAGATTTTTGTGTGAGTCAAAAATCTTGTGTGTTTTGGTGTTCAAAAGTGTAATCTTGGTTTGTGATTTGTAAAACTTTTGAATATAGTGGAAACTAGGCTCAGGTTGTCCTGGTAAACTGGATGTAGCTTTGTGATTGAGTGAACCAGTATAAAAACAGCTGTGCAATCTTCTTTCCCTCATCTCTCTTTGAAACTCTTTAATAACTCAAGAAAACCAAGCAATTTGATCTTTGGTGTGATTTAATGCGTTCTTGTATAATTTGAGGCTTTATACTTGTTATAAATATTGATTGGAACATGTCTTGTATGTAAAAGATTACTGTTTGAGTTGAATTCGCAAATTCTACGTTCTGCATAATTCTCCAGTATTTTAGCCGACTGAATTGCATTTTTAATCGTCTATTTCATAGCATCAAGAACAATTTAGTCTGCTGTTTTATATTTTAATTGATTGTAAGTGTACTGGTCTGCTGCATTTACATCCAAACTTTCCAGTCCATTAGATTCAATTGAATAGAGGTTTAAGCTTTCGAAAAAGTTTTATAAAGCCAATTCAACTCCCCCTTCTTGGCTAAACTCACCATTTAAAAACTAATAATTGGTATCAGAGCAAGGTTCTTGAAAGTTATTAAAGTTTGATAAAAAATCTTTTGAAATGGCTAAAAGTAAAGTCCCTTTTGCTGAAGGTGCCTCTATTCATAGACCACCTATGTGTTGTGGCCTAAACTATCAATTTTGGAAAAGAAGGATGCAAATTTTCATTGAATCTATAAGCAGGAAGACAAGCCTTGGAGTGAATGGAATGATGAAGAAAGAAGAAGAGCTCAATATGATTGCAATGCCAAGAACATCATCACTTCATCTTTGAGTATGGATGAATTTTTAGGGTCTCCCAATGTAAGAATGCAAAGGAAATGTGAAGAGAGCAAAGAAGCATGCCTTGATTCAAGAGTATGAGCTTTTCAAGATGCAAAAAGGAGAGTCCATAGCTGAAGTGCAAAAGAGGTTCACTCACATAGTCAACCATCTCATGGGTCTAGGCAAAGAATTTGACAAAAAGGAGCTAAACATCAAAGTGCTTAAGTGTCTTGATAGAAATTGGCAACCAAAGGTGACTGTCATATCTGAATCTAAGGATTTAAGCATCATTACAACAGCTGCACTGTTTGGTAAGCTTAGAGAGCATGAGATTGAAATGCAAAGGCTAAGTGAGCTTGAAACAAGTACGAAAAAGGTAAAACTCATAGCCTTGAAGGCTAGCTCTAAGAAGAATGATGAAACTGAGGAAGAGGTTGTTGAATCTAGTGACAATGAGAACTTGACTCTACTAGTCAAGAAGTTTGGGAAGTATCTCAAGAAGAAAGGCAACAAAGGTAATCAAAGGAGGTACAATTCTAAACAAAATGATTCAAGTAATTCTTCTAAATTCTCATGTTGTAATTGTGGAAAGCAAGGACATATCAAGATTGAATGTCCTAATGTTAACAAAGAGAAGGAGAAGGTTGATGATAGGAAAAAGGAGAAAAAGGGCAAGGAAAGACATGCCTACATAGCTTGGGAGGACAATGATGATTCAACAAGCACTTCATCTCAAGAAGGAAGTGAGGAAGCAAATCTATGCCTCATGGCCGGATATGAATCATCCTCATTAAGCCAAGTAAGTTTCTTGTCATCCAAAGATAAGAATGACTATTACCAATTGTTACATGACTTTGAAGAGTTGCATAGTGAGGCAAATAAAATTGCTGTCATGAACAATCAGCTAAAAGGATTAAATAGCTGGCTAGAAAATAGAGTTAGCCAACTAGAATCAGAAATAGTCGACTTAAAAACTGATTTTGAACATTTGGAAATGATTTACAGTAATTCAGTCGATTGTTCTGAAAAACAACTGACTATAAAACCTTGTGAAAACTGCACTACTTTGAAAAATCAAGTGAAATATCTTTTGAAAACATGTGCAAAGTTCACAAGAGGAAAAGTAAACTTGGAAGTTGTTCTTGGCTCTTAAAATTGTGTTTTTGGAAAGGCTGGACTTGGTTATACACCTATCCATGAAAAGAAAGCCAAGAAGTTTTCTAGTTTCTTTTCCAAGAGTGAGCCAAATGCTATGCCCTTCATTTCTTGCAACTACTATATGAAGAAAGATCATATTCTTAAGAATTGTCATGTTAGAAAGTATGATGTACCTAAGGGAATTATGAAATGGATCCCAAAAGGATCTAGAAAGGCATAACCATGTTGGACCCAAACTATCAAAGGGTACCATGTAATACTATACTGTTTTGCAGGTCATAAAACAGGAAAAGAAGGATCTATGGTACCTAGATAGTGGCTCCTCAAGGCATATGACAGGAGATAAGACCAAATTTGCAAAGTTGGAATTGAAAGCAGAAAGATTTGTAACCTATAGAGACAACAACAAAGGAAGAATCCTTGGAAATGGAGTCATAGGCAATGGATCCTCCTTCAACATCAAGAATGTGTTGCTAGTAGAAAGGCTCAAACATAATTTGATAAGTATAAGTCAATTATGTGACAAAGACTTTAAAGTGATGTTTGAACCAAATGATTGCTTGATATATGATGCACATGGTAGTATTGTTTTGATAGGAAAGAGAGTCAACAATATATATCTACTTGATCTGCATCATGCATCATTTAGCATCCATTGTTTGCTTACAAAAGAGGATGACACTTGGTTATGGCATAGGAGACTTTGTCAAATACATATGCAGCATTTTAATCGGCTAAACAAAAAATAGTTGGTTGAAGGACTACCAATACTCAAGTTTGAGAAGGATAGAGTGTGTGAAGCATGTCAAAAAGGAAAACAGACCAAGGTCTCTTTCAAAACCAAAAATGTTGTTTCAACTGAAAGACCTTTAGAGATGCTTCACATGGATCTATTTGGTCCATCTCGAACCATGAGCCTTGGTGGCAATCTTTATGCATTAGCCATAGTAGATGATTTCTTTAGGTACACATGGACTTTGTTCTTAGCTGTCAAAAATGACACTTTTCATGCTTTTAAAAGACTTGCTAAGTTGCTTGAAAATGAAAAGAGTTCCAAGATATTGTCCATTCAAAGTGATCATGGTGGGGAATTTCAAAATGAAAAGTTTGAACACTTTTGTGAAAAGCATGACATTAAACATAATTTTTCTGCACCAAGAACCCCACAACAAAATGGTGTTGTTGAAAGGAAAAACAGATCACTTGAGGAACTAGCTAGAACTATGTTAAATGAGAATTCACTACCTAAGTACTTTTGGGCTGATGCAGTCAACACTGCTTGCTATGTCAACACCCTATGAACTTTTCAAAGGGAGGAGGCCTGTTTTAAGTCACCTAAAAGTATTTGGATGTAAGTGTTTCATTTTAAACAATGGTAAAGAAAGTCTTGGCAGGTTTGATGCAAAAACGGATAAAGGTGTTTTTCTAGGCTATGCTACACAAAGTCATGCATATAGAGTCTATAATAAGAGATTGATGACTGTTGAAGAGTCTATGCATGTTGTATTTGATGAAACTAACCTAAAATTGCAAGATCATGTGCCTAAGATTGTAGATCAAGAAGAAACAGCACAAGAAAAGAAATCTGCTGTAGAATTAGAAACTACTGCAGGAAATCAGTCAGCTAAAAAGGAAATTCAGTCGACTAAAAAAGCTGCAGACAACAACTTACCCAAGGAGTGGATTGAACCCAAAGGACTATCAAAGGACAACATAATTGGTGATATAGAACATGGAGTATCCACTAGACGCAAGCTTGCATTCTTTCAACATGTTGCATTTGTTTATCAAATTGAACCTAAGAATGTGAATGATGCATTGTGTGATAGTAATTGGGTTGTTGCTATGCAAGATGAACTTAATCAATTCACTAAAAATGATGTGTTGTCTCTTATTCATAAAACTGATGCAATGAATGTGATTGGTACTAAATGGGTGTTTAGGAATAAAATGGATGAAAATGGTAATATAGTTAGGAATAAGGCTAGGCTAGTTTCTAAAGGTTATAATCAAGAGGAAGGCATTGATTTTGATGAAACATATGCACCTGTGGCTAGGCTAGAAGCTGTGAGGTTATTCTTAGCATATGCATGCATGTGTAATTCAAACTTTTTCAAATGGATGTGAAAAGTGCATTCTTGAATGGTTTCTTAAATAAAGAAGTGTATGTATCATAACCCCCTGGCTTTGAAGATCACCTTTATCCTAATCATGTTTTCAAATTGAAAAAGGCTTTATATGGTTTGAAACAAGCACCACGACAATGGTATGAGAGGTTTAGCAACTTTCTTTTATCTAAAGGATATGCTAGAGATGTTGTTGATAAAACACTTTTCATTAGAAAGCATGAAGTGATGTAATGTAGATGATATAATCTTTGGATCAAATAATAACTCCATGTGTGAAGAGTTTATTGCAGCTATGCAGGGAGAATTTGAGATGTCTATGATGGGAAAGCTAACCTATTTCCTAGGGCTGCAAGTGAAGCAACTCAAGCATGGGACATTTTAAAGCCAGTCAAAATACTGTTTTAACCCACTGAAAAAAGTTCAAAATGGAGGATTGCAAAGAGGTTGCCACTCAAATTGCTACAAACTGCCTTATAGATGCAGATGAAGCTGGAAACCAAGTTGATTCAACCAAATATAGAGGGTTAATTGGTTCCTTGCTATATCTAACTGCTACTAGGCCAAATATACAATTTGGTGTTTGCTTGTGTGCTAGGTTTCAATCCAATCAAAAGGAATCACACTTCAAAGCTGCAAAACGGATTCTCAAGTATCTGAAAGGGACAACTAATGTTGTATTATGGTATCCTAATGAATCTAACATTGCTCTCAGTGGTTTTTCAGATTCTGACTATGCAGGGTGCAAATTGGATAGGAAAAGCACAAGTGGCATATGCCATCTACTTGGATCAAGCCTAATCTCATGGAATAGCAAGAAGCAAGCTTGTGTAGCACTCTCTACAGCTGAGGCTGAGTACATAGCAGCTGGACATTGTAAGACCCGTGAAATGAATTAATTAAATAATTAATTAATTAATAAATACGAGTAGAAAGAGCCTTTATAGCATTAATTATTGTTTGATGTGACGTGGAAAAGTACTAGCTCAAGTGGTTGAGAGTACTTTGTTTGTGTGAGAGGACTTGGGTTCGAGTCCTATGTATGCCAATTATGTGTTGTTTGGTTTATTATTATTTTGTTTTAGTAATGTAATTGTGGATGGTGAGTGATAGTATAATCATAAGATTTTAATGGTTATCACCCAATGTGAACTGACATAGTGGTTGTGCTTTGGCATTATGAGTGGAGGGTCATGAGTTCAAACCGTGATGGACAAAAAGTAAGTTTTATATTTGCTAAATATTAGTTGTGGTTTGAAGGTGAAGAGGCAAAGAAAACCTAGTAGAAGGGTAATCATTAGGTGCTGAAAAATCACCAACTAAGGGACTTGAATAGCAATTAAGCTCACACTAAAGCCAATTTCGTTTTTTTTCATTAACCCACCTTATGGAACTTATAAAAGGAAACATTTAAGTGGGAATAGGGTTTCTATAGTTTGGTTAGCTTACCTATAGAGAGGAACACGAAATTGAGAGTGAGAGGTGAGTTTTTGGGTGTGCAAGGGCTGAATTGGGAGAGAGGCTAAGGAAAATCATTGGTGAACCAAGGAACCCCATTTTCTTCCAAATTTCAATCAAGCATTCATGTTAGGGGAGTTATTCTTATGTGTTTAAATTGACTGAGTTGTGTTATGGTTTTGGACCAATGTTGTTTCAATTGGTTTCTGTTGGCATGTATTATGTGCAATGATTGAGAGTTGGAGTGGTTTGAGGTTGGGTGTACAATTATGTTATACATTATATGTTTTGGGATGAGGGTTTTGATATTACAGATTAATTGATGATTGTATACTCGAATTTTGGTTGTCCATATGTTTAAAAATCATGATTATGAGTTCTGCTTGCCATTACATTGTGTTGGTATCGATTGAATGTTATTGGGGTATATTTTTGGGTGTGGTTTCACATTGTTTTGGGTAAATTGCGTGTGTGACAAAGAGGGACTCTGCAGGTCTCGCCCAAGCGAGTCTATCTCGTCTAAGTGAGAGTTGTAGAACCTCGTTTCTGGTTTGGTTCGCGCTACTTGCTCAGGCGACCTGGTTTAGGGTTGAACGACACCTAGTTTCGCTTAAGCGAGAATGGCTCGCTTAGGCGAGGTCATGAGGAAACCTGGATGTTCTGAGCGCGATAGGCATGCTCGTTTAGGCGAGAATGGCTCGCCTAAGCGAGGTCGCATTGAGAATTGATGTTTGTTTGATTGAATCCTCATTTAGGCGAGGTGTGTGTTATTTTGAGCGATGGTATGGCTCGCCCAAGCGAGAGGATCTCGCCTAAGCGAGATAACGTGATGATGACATTGTTTTAAGCTCGCTTAGGCGAGGTGAACTAGCCTAAACGAGGCTGAGGTCTTAGCTTTGGCGAGAGTCCCTGGCTTAAGCGAGTTTATGCGAATTGCCATGTTTGTGTGTGCTTGTGTGTGTTGGTTTGGCTACTTTCTCCTAAGTATAGGCAATATATGCATGTGGTGTGGTGTTTGGGCTTGAAGGACTAAGTCCAATAGGGGTCTGGGATGTGCTTGATGGTTGGACGCATGATGGGCATGAAATTAGTTGAGTTCTCGTCGGCTACTAGTGGGTGAGGAGTCTTTAGTATGGTGATTACATGCGTCAGACACACGAAGGGCAAGGAACTGTGATGTTCCCGTCGGCTACTATTGGGCGAGGAATCCATAGTATGGTGATTGCGTGCATGCCAAGATCCAAGTTTAGAAGACTTGGATGTTTTACTACTGATGATGAGTCTGTAAGGCAGGACTATCAGCAGGATGGGCTCATAGGGTTGGACCATGAATGGGATAGTTTCGTGGGAGCACAGTGAAGTCCCAAGATCTAGTTCATGTAATTGACTCATGAAGGACTATGAGTTCATGGATGGGTAATTTGAAAACAATGAGATATTTAATTATGCTATTTTGGGATGAGTGGCATATTTATTTCATGTGTGTTTTTATCTATTGTGCATAGCTCACCCTTTTTGTGTGTGTGTGGCGATGATCGGATAACTCGTTATCCGGGAGCAGATGATGTGACAGGTAGGCCAGGAGATGCATAGACTCGAAGTAGGGATAACATGGGATTTTGTATATATATTTGTTATTTTGGTTTGAGATAATTTTGTAACCCTTTTGGGAGCCATTTGAATATTACTTCAGTTTTATAATTATGGACTCCTGTTTTTATTACATTGTATTAAAGTTTTAAATTTCCTGTGTTTTTAGGAAATGGTATTATATTAAATGAGGAATTTATTTTTATTTCTTATTTTATATATTAAATATTAGTAATATTCCTTAGGGATGTTACAATTAGTATCAGAGCAAAAGTTTTGAAAATATTTTTATATATTTTGGGGCTATTGGGGAGTGAGCTTATCGATGAGGTTGTTTGTTGCGTGTTTGTGTTGAATGTTGAAGAGGTGTGAGTGGTTTTGTTTGAATAAGTGACTGATTTTTAACAGTTGTAATGTGACGTATCCAGGCTTTGGCTGCTAACATGAGGAGGAGGAGTAGTGGTGCTGATGACATCGCTGAGGCTATTCACCGGATGGTGGATGCAATGCAAACACTGGTAGCGGCACAGCCTAGGACGACGATCGCACCAGTTAGGATGCCAATTATGGAGGACTTCTTACGCCACAAGCCAGTTGAGTTCACTAGCAAAGCCTCTCTTGATGAAGCGGAAGCATGGCTCCGCAAGTGTGAAAAGATATTCACTGTGATGAGCTGCGCGGATTAGCAAAAACTACTTTTTGCCACCTACCTTCTAAATGATGATGCTGAGTGCTGGTGGGCGGGGATGCAGCAATAGATGCAGAGCCGACAGGAACAGATGGATTAGACCAACTTCAGGACATGTTTCCTGGAGAAATACTTCCCAGACACGGCTAAACAAGACAGGGAAGCTGAGTTCCTTGCACTACAGCAAGGGGATATGACGGTGCAAGAATATGTGAACAGGTTTGAGCACCTGGCGAGGTATTACTCACAAGCTATTTCTGAAGAATGGAGATGTTTAAACTTTGAGCGAGGACTCAGACATGAGCTGAAGAGGGTGGTAACACCGTTGCGAGAGAGAAGGTTCCCAGTCTTGATGGGACAGGCCAAGAGTGCTGAGCACTTGGAGAAGGGCCCTGGCCCAGTTGTGAGTAGACATCAGAAAAATGTCGCTGAAGCTAGGTAAATGAAAAAGCCTTATAGCCGACCATAGGCATCCTAGGGTCCCTCTTGCTACCAGTGTGGCGGACCCCATCTAAAGAGGAATTGTCCTCAATTGGCAGGTGGAGTGGGCGGGTCAGACGACCGTCGCAAGTGCTTTATATGCGACAAACCGGGACACTTCGCCAATAATTGCCCAGAAAAGAAGAATTTAGGTGTGAAGAAGCCAGCAGCATCGCCAGTAAAGAGAGCTAGAGCGGTTGGCATGGTCTTTGCTTTGACTTCCACAAAGGCTACTAAATCAAGTAATCTCATCCTCGAGCCATGTTTGTTGTTGGGTCAGTTAGTCTTGGTGTTGTTTGATTCTGAAGCAACACATTCTTTCATTGGTAATGCGTGTGTGGGGAGATTGAATTTGGTGAAATGCGATTTGGGGTGTGAGTTGCTTATTTCAACTCCCTCCTCAGGTCAAGTGGCTACCAGTTCAGTCTGCTTTGGGTGTTCAATGGAAGTGGCAAGTCACAGATTCAAGGTGAACTTGGTGTGCTTGCCTTTGGAGGGACTAGATGTAATCTTGGGGATGGACTGGCTGTCTAACAATCACATTATAATTGATTGTGGACGGCGCAATTTGGTATTCCCAGAACATGAAGGATTAGAGCTAATCTCGGCTCAGAGAGCGATTAATGAAGTGGAAGCCGGAGCCACCTATTTTATGGTAGTGGCTCATGTAGAGAAGAATAACACCGCCGAGAAGATCAGTGTGATTCCAATAGTGGAGGAGTATGCGGATGTGTTTCCAGATGAAATACCAGAGTTGCCACCGAGTAGGGATGTAGATTTCACCATCGATCTTATCCTTGGAGCTGGCCCAGTATCCATGGCGCCTTATAGGATGGCACCAGCAGAGTTGGCTGAGTTGAAGAAGCAAATAGAAGACTTGCTTGAAAAGAAGTTCATCTGGCCGAGTGCATCACCTTGGGGAGCACCGGTACTCTTAGTAATGAAAAAGGACGGCAGTTCGAGGTTGTATGTTGATTACCGTCAGTTGAATAAGCTGACCATAAAGAATAAGTATCCGATGCCGAGGATAGATGATCTGTTGGATCAATTGAGGAGAGTCGCAATGTTCTCTAAGATTGACTTGAGGTATGGATATCATCAGATCTTAGTCAAACTAGAGGATGTGTAGAAGACGACGTTAAGGTCACGCTATGGGCATTTCGAGTATGTAGTGATGCCGTTCAGGGTGACAAATGCTCCTGCTATTTTCATGGACTACATGAATAGAATATTTCGACTGTACCTGGATCAGTTTGTTGTCGTATTTATTGATGACATACTGATATACTCTGAGAGTCGGGATGAACACGCAGAGCATCTAAGAGTGGTGTTGGGAATTCTCAGAGAGCATAAACTATATGGGAAGCTGTCGAAGTGTGAGTTTTGGCTGGATAAGGTACAGTTCTTGGGTCATGTAATCTCAGCCCAAGGAATAGCGGTGGACCCAACTAAGATTGAGACAGTGGTGAAGTGGGAGAGACCGTAGACAGTTATTGAGGTGAGAAGTTGCTTGGGTCTGGCGGGTTATTACAGGCGGTTTGTGGAAGGGTTCTCTAAGATGGCAAAAATCCTACGCAGATAAGAGGAGAAGGCCTCTTGAGTTTGAGGCTGGTGACCATGTGTTTCTCAGAGTTACACCTATAGCAGGTATTGGGAGGGCGTTGAAGTCGAGGAAGTTGACTCCTCGATTCATCGGTTTGTACTAGATTACGAGGCGAATTGGACCGGTGGCGTACAAGATTGCATTGCCACCTCACTTGGCTAACCTGCACAATGTCTTCCACGTATCACAACTGAGGAAGTACGTGGTGGATCCTACTCATGTGCTGGAGCAGAATGATGTCCAGGTGCGTGAGAATCTGACCTTTAGAGTTGGACCGGTGAGAATTTTAGATTCCTAAGTCAAACAACTCATAGGGAAGGAGATTCGGACGATGAAGGTTCTATGGGATGAGGCAACCCAAGAGATGACTTGGGAGATGGAGGATCTCATGAGGAAGTCTTATCCTCACCTATTTGCTGGTATGTCTTATTTTCGAGGACGAAAACTTTTAAAGGTGGGGTAATGTAAGACTCGTGAAATTAATTAATTAAATAATTAATTAATTAATAAATGTGAGTAGAAAGAGACTTTATGGCATTAATTATTGTTTGATGTGACGTGGAAAAGTACTAGCTCAAGTGGTTGATAATACTTTGTTTATGTGAGAGGACTTGGGTTTGAGTCCTATGTATGCCAATTATGTGTTGTTTGGTTTATTATTATTTTGTTTTAGTAATATAATTGTGGATGGTGAGTGATAGTATAATCATAAGATTTTAATGGTTATCACCCAATGTGAACTGGCATAGTGGTTGTGCTTTGGCATTATGAATGGAGGGTCACAAGTTCAAACCTTGATGGACAAAAAGTAAGTTTTATTTTTGCTAAATATTAGTTGTGGTTTGAAGGTGAAGAGGCAAAGAAAACCTAGCAGAAGGATAATCATTAGGTGCTGAAAAATCACCAACTAAGGGACTTGAATAGCAATTAAGCCCACACTAAAGCCAATTTCGTTTTTTTTTCATTAACCCACCTTAAGGCACTTATAAAAGGAAAAATTTAAGTGGGAATAGGGTTTCTATAGTTTGGTTAGCTTACCTATAGAGAGGAACACGAAATTGAGAGTGAGAGGTGAGTTTTTGGGTGTGCAAGGGCTGAATTGGGAGAGAGGCTGAGGCAAATCATTGGTGAACCAAGGAACCCCATTTTCTTCCAAATTTCAATCAAGCATTCAGGTTAGGGGAGCTGTTCTTATGTGTTTAAATTGACTAAGTTGTGTTATGGTTTTGGACCAATGTTGTTTCAATTAGTTTCTGTTGGCATGTATTATGTGTAGCGATTGAGAGTTGGAGTGCCCAATTATGTTATACATTGTATGTTTTGGGATGAGTGTTTTGATATTGCAGATTAATTGATGATTGTATACTCGAATTTTGGTTCTCCACATGTTAAGATATCATGATTATGAGTTCTGCTTGCCATTACATTGTGTTGGTACCGATTGAATGTTACTGGGGTATATTTTTGGGTGTGGTTTGGCATTGTTTTGGGTAAATTGCGTGTGTGACAAAGAGGGACTCTGCAGGTCTCGCCCAAGCGAGTCTATCTCGTTGATGAGTACGTATTTTTGCCCTCATTTAATGTTTAATTCTGGGTATTTAATTGAATTTATGTGCCTAAAGAGTGATTTAATTGATAATTTTGATAATTAGGTTGTTTGAGCTTGTGTGATAAAA
>Ga0214543_1008390_pt1 | contig 16946 bp, 14 predicted proteins | sample CNSS2metaG_FD_160094 | JGI IMG/M metagenome (GOLD analysis project Ga0214543, IMG submission 160094) | Root nodule microbial communities from cowpea collected in UCLA plant growth center, Los Angeles, California, USA - CNSS2 | ecosystem: Host-associated > Plants > Roots > Nodule | place: USA... | reverse complement strand
GCTAACATTGTTAATTATCTTGCTGCTTCTGTTTTTCCTCCCCTAGCATCCAGAGCTCAATGTGATAAACTCAAGAGCGATGCTAGGTATTACATTTGGGATGACCCCTATCTGTGGAAAATGTGCAATGATCAGGTTACCAGGAGATGCATTCCAGACCATGAGATTGACTCAGTCCTCAAATTTTGTCATTCATCTGCACCTGGTGGTCACCTTGGCACACAGAGGACAACTTGCAAGGTGCTAGATTATGGATTTTATTGTCCCACCATCTTCAAAGATGCGTGGAGGATATGTAGCACATGTGAGGAATGCCAACGAGCAGGAGGAGCCATTTATTGGAGACAACAGATGCCTCAACAACCCATGCTATTTTGTGAGGTATTTGATGTCTGGGGTATAGATTTCATAGGCTCTTTCCCTATCTCTTTTGGTTTCACTTACATCTTACTTGCTGTTGATTATGTTTCAAAATGGGTGGAAGCCAAAGCCACTAGAACTAATGATGCTCGAGTTGTTGTGGACTTTGTTAGGTCTCACACATTTTGTAGGTTTGGAGTTCCTCGAGCTATTGTTAGTGACCAGGGCACCCATTTTTGCAACAGATCCATGGGGGTTTTGCTTCAAAAGTACGGGGTTGTGCACAAACTTTCTACACCATATCACCTCCAAACTAATGGGCAAGCTGAGATCTCAAACAGAGAAATCAAGAGGATCTTGGAGAAGATTGTGCAACCCAACAGAAAGGATTGGAGCAATAGACTTGAAGATGCTCTATGGGCTCATAGGACTGCTTACAAGGCACCTATAGGGATGTCTCCTTATCGAGTTGTCTTTGGTAAGCCATGCCACCTTCCAGTGGAGATAGAGCACCAAGCCTATTGGGCTGTCAAGTCATGCAACTTCTCTCTTGATCAAGCTGGAGAGGAAAGGAAGCTGCAGCTGAACGAGTTAGACGAGATCCATCTGGAGGCATATCAGAACTCTATATTCTACAAGGAGAAGACCAAGAGATTTCATGATAACTCCATAGCTAGAAAGGAGTTTGTTGTTAGTCAACAAGTTTTACTATATAACTCCAGACTTGGACTCATGGGGGTAAGTTGCGATCAAAGTGGATTGGTCCTTTTGTTGTCACTAATGTTTATCCTTATGGTGCAGTTGAAATCAAAAGCCAGTCCACCGATAAGAGCTTCAAAGTGAATGGGCATCGTCTAAAGCCATTCCTCTGCAATCATGCCTTGGTGGATACTGTTGTAGAGGAGACTTCCCTGCATGACCCCACTGTTGTTTCACCATGATTCAGGGAGTTTTTTTTCCCCTTCTTTACTTTTATTGCACTTGTCCAGGTCTGTCTATCTGTTGTTGTTTCCTTTTATTTGTTTCCTTTTTGTTAATTTGTGTTAGTTAGTGTTATGTTTTATTTTTCTGTTTGGAACACTCACTTCACTCTTGGAGGATGAGTTGTTGGTTATTCTGTGAACTGATATCCTTGCTTTGTCTTTGCATGTCAAGTTGCTTTTGTAATTATTTTACCCTGTGTGAGAATTTGAGCCACTCTCTGTTCTTTGATTGTGTGATATTTGCCTCTTGAATGCTTGCACAATGGCCTTGGCTTGACTCTTTCTGATGCTTTTCTGATTCACATGCACGTTGGGATATGATTTAGGCAATTCTGTTCTGTGAGCCTATAGCCAGATGAGCCTACCTTGAACTGTTTCCGTTGATACCCCTTTTTGAGCCTGCATACCCTTTCATTGTTCTACAGCTCATTGCAAGCCCTTAGCCTGAAAAACCATGATTATTCCTACCTTAGGAAATTTTGAAGTTTTAGAATTGTTTTGAGAATGGGTGCTCAATTAAGTGTGGTCGTGCACAACAAGTGTGGTTGTGCGCACACAACAAGTGTGGTTGTTCGCGCACTTGTTATTGGTTCTTGGAATTGCTCATTGGTATACCCAGGTGGGATTTCAAAATTGTTCTTTCTCTGCATGTTCTTTGTATAGAAAAACAAAAAGAAAAAAAAAGAGAAAAGAAAAAGAAAAGAAAAGAAAACAAAGAAAAGAAATAAAAAGAGTTTGGATTTGATGCATTGTGTGAGAACCGAAGTTGGAAATGTTGGTGTTTGGGATTACTTTCATGCTTGATTGAGACTTATTCCCCATTGCTCCTCTATTTCCTTGGTTGCTTAGCTACTTATCCATATGTTCCACACCTTGTCCTCAACCCCATTACAACCTTGAAAACTCCTTCTGATCTTGACCTGCATGTGTTTTTGGTTTGGTTGTTGGTTCTAGAGGCTTGCCAAGTCTATTTGATGTTTAATTTTCAGGGGTGCTTTGAGAGTAAATAGTAGCCTAGAGATTTGAGTGATAAAGTGCATATTTTGTGAGGTTATGTTGCTTTTAATTCTCTCTTTTAGCTAAACTGAGTACTTGACATGTTTTAAACTGTTTGGATGATGTTCATGGATACCTTGCAGCTTTGAATCCTTTTGTGTTGTATGTGTTTCCCTTTGTCTGTGTTCAGTCTGTTTGTCGTGTGTCTTTTTGTCTCTCTTGTTATGTTTGTGATGTCCTTGCTTTGCTTTACTCTTTAATTTTGCCCAGGAGTGCAAAAGGGTAAGTGTGGTCGATTTTGATGAGTCATTATTTTCTTCCATTCCACTAGCCTTTGTGTACCTATTAGACAGTTGTTCAGTGCTTAATTATTCATCTTTAGAGTGTTTTTCATCTGTTAGGCTTTATTGGGCCACTGTTCCGAATTTGGACTAATTTCACATTATTTGGCCTAATTGTTGTTTTTAATTATTTTTAGGTATTTGGGAGAAGATATTTTGGAGTTTGGACATCAATATTCAGTTGAAAAGAGTCGCCACATCATTTCCATGTCAGCAGAGTGAATGGGTCAACATTTGAGGCCTATAGTGGCATTTTTGTAAATATGAGTGGTAGAGTGGCAATTTTGTAAATAATGAGTGGAAGAGTGAAATGACCACGAGAATTAGGTCTCATTCCATGCACCAGCCGCACACTTCATCTTCTACCTTTCTCCAAACTCCATTTTCGCTCTCCAAGCTTCCATGGAGGTGCCCCTTGCGGTTTTCCACGTTTTTGGCTCATTTTTAACGTTTTTATGCACATTTGACAGCACCCATTGAGGGTTTTGCGTTTTGAATTCGTTTTGTACATTGGGCAGCTCGTTTTGTGATTTCATTGACTTGGAACAATACCTATTCATGGGGTTTTCGGATTTATATATCACAGCATCATTTTTGCATTCCATTGAAGCTTAAAATCTATCTTTTGCTCTTGCTTTGCATTTTTAGAATTCAAAAGTCAGGGTTTTTGGTTCTGTTTTTGTGATTCCAAAATTGTGGTGTCTAATTGCTCATTTCCATGTCTAGCTAATTTTGTGTATTGACTCCTTGATGAAAAATGCAATCAAGCTTTGAGGTTGTGCTTGCTTGTGAAATTTGCCATGTCTCTTTGTTCTAATTCGGGAATGCATTGTGATGAATCTGTTTGTGCTTAATTTACAGAGTAATTGTATGTGTTTAGGTTAAGTTATGCTCATGCTTAATTTATGTAACTTGGCTGTCACAAATTTAAGGATATGTGCATTGCTTAATTGCATAATGAAGCTAGATTGTAATTTTCGCTTAGTGGATTATTATCTAGTGGATTGAGAGAAGGCAGAGGTGTTAATTTGGTGGCCTATGATAAGTGAAATTGTGTTTGAATCAAGGATATCAATATGGTTTTAATCACTCTTTGCATTCAATTTAATGTGTTGATTAGCATTCTGAATTTGTCTGCCAAAGCCTCCCATTTTGTGTTATTGTTGTGTTCATCTGAAAATTGAAGCTTTGAATGAAAATATTGGTCGTTGGGAGACGACTTGGTTCAACTTTCATATACTGCATTTAATATGTTTTAATTTGGTGGGGTACGGCCTCTATCACATGCCCCCGAAAAGTTTGTGGCAAATGGGTCACAAAATCCATGGAGATGCTATCCTATTTCCACACCGATATCTCTAGAGGTTGTAAGATTCCACCGGGCCTCTGATGCTCCACCTTTGCCTTCTAGCATGTTAGAAAGGCTGATACAAACTAAGCTACATCTTTCTTCATACCCTACCACCAGAAGTTCTCCTTGAGATCTTAGTACATCTTAGTCATGCCAGGATGCAAGCTAAGACGGCTTTTGTGCCCTTCCTCAAGGATTAACCTTTTCACTTCTGCGTCATCTGGTACAAACACACACTCTGCCTTGAAATCTCAATATACCATCATTACCCAAGGTAAAATCCCTCGCTTCATCTTATCCGAGTTGTTCTCGCACCTTGTTCAAACTGGCATCTAACAATTGCCTCTCTCAGATTGAGTCCAAGAAGTCACTAGATATAGTCAGAGTACTACACCTAATGAACTCGGATCCCAACTCCAAATGTAGCTTCATGTCTCTAAATTTCTGTAGTATTTCCACCTCCTTGATCATGAGGTGTGCAGTATGTACCGTCTTTCTACTCAAGGCATCAACCACCACATTTGCCTTCCTTGGATGGTATAAGAGCTCGAAGTCATAGTCCTTCAGAAATTCCATCCACCTTCTCTGCCTTATGTTTAGCTCCTTCTGATCAAACATATACTTAAGACTTTTGTGGTCGCTGAACACACGAAACTAGGCACCGTAGAGGTAGTGCCTCCAGATCTTCAAGGCAAACACAATAGCCGCCAACTCCAAGTCATGAGTGGGGTAGTTTCTCTCATGCACTTTGAGTTACCTCGAAGCATAGGCCACCGCCTTCTTTTCTTGCATCAAAACACAGCCGAGTCCAAGGTGAGAGGCATCACAATAAACCTCAAATGGTTTACCAACATCAGGGATAACCAATATGGGAGCACTCGTCAGCCTCCGCTTTAGCTCTTGAAAAATGTCCTCACACTTATCTATCCAAGTGAAGGGTTGATCCTTCCGGGTAAGCTGTGTTAGAGGTGCCACTATCTTGGAGAATCCTTCTATGAATCTCCTGTAGTAGCCAGCTAATCCCACAAAGCTCCTGATCTCGGTTGCTGACTTGGGAGTTTCCCACTTTACCACTGCCTCTACCTTTGCTGGGTCCACTACAATGCCCTGTGCAGATATCACATGTCCCAAAAATTGGACTTCATCCAACCAGAACTTGCACTTGGACAACTTGGCATATAGTTGCTTCTCTCTCAAGACACCAAGCACCAACCTCAAGTGTTCCGCATGTTCCTCCTGAGTCTTGGAATAGATAAGTATGTCGTCTATGAAGACTACTACAAACCTATCCAAGAATAGTCTGAAAATCTTGTTCATATAGTCCATGAACACCGTCGGAGCATTGGTCACACCAAAAGGCATAACCACGTACTCATAGTGCCCATATCGGGACCGGAAGGCTGTCTTCTGCACATCATCCGCCTTCACTAAAATTTGATGGTATCCCGACCGCAAATCAATCTTCGAGAACATGGATGATCCATGCAATTGATCCATCAAGTCATCGATTCTCGGGAGAGGATACTTGTTCTTGATCGTCATCTTGTTCAGTTGCATGTAGTCCGCACATAGGTGCGAACTTCCATCCTTTTTCTTCACCAACAGCACTGGTGTGCCCAAAGGCGAAGTACTGGGTCTTATGAATTGTTTCCCCAATAATTCCTCAATCTGACTCTTTAGCTCTACCAGTTCTGTTGGAGCCATACAGTTTGGGGCCATAGACACTAGACCGGTTCTTGGTACCAAGTCGATAGAGAACTCTACTTCTCTATTCGGAGGCAGCCTTGGCACTTCATCTGGAAACACGTCTTCAAACTCATGCACCACCGGTATGACCGATGTTCCTTCCTTCTCCTCTACCTCCATACGAGTGAAAATTATGAAGCACTGTGCGCCACTCTGAATCTCCTTCATAACTCTCTAAGAAGATACTAACTCAGGCTCCTCTAAGTCGAGAAATAACAACCTCTTCTCTTGGCAATCTATAAGAATGTGATTGGTAGAGAGCCAATCCATCCCTAAGATCACCTCCAACTCTTGTAGAGGTAGGCAAATTAGGTTCCCTTTATACCTGCGTCCTTTTACCTCCATCGGTAAGCTAAAACATAAGGACGACATCCTGACCAAAACTGACGCCGGAGTAGATACCACCAGCTCACACTGTAGCTCACACACCGGCAGGCTTAGACATTTCACACAAGCATCTGACACAAAGAAGTGTGTCGCTCTAGAATCATACAACACACAACATTTCATCCCAGCTATTACACAATAACCCATAACCAGGTTACTTGAGCCTGCAGCCTCTGTTCCCGTCATAGTGTAGATTATGCCCGTCGCTTGAGGCCTGTTGCCTCTGTTTCTCTACTGGTGCTGGGTTAGAGTCTAAACTGGAGGTCGCACTACTGCCCTTGCAAGGGTGGGACAGTCTTTCCCACAGTGGCCCTCCTTGCCATAATTGTTGCATTTGCGATAACCCTCCATGCATGGGCAAACGTTCCTCAGATGAGGGCCTCCACATATGAAGCATTGCACTCGACCTTGCTGGGGAGGAAAGTTCCTAGACCTTTGGGACTGATGGTGGGGTCTATCATATGGTCTCCTCTGCTCTTCCTATCTCGGTTTGGACCCAGATGGTCTACCAATCCATTGTTGTTGTTGTGGCCGCTGGCCTTCTACTTCATGCTTCATCTTCTCCATTACTCTGGCCTTCTCCACCAGAGCAGCAAAATCCTTGATGGACAATGGGGCTACCATCAGTCAGATATCTTCCCGAAGGTCGTTCTTGAATTTCCGGCATCTCCACTCCTCATTGAGTGGCAAGCTGTATAAGCGGCTGAGATGCTTGAACTTCTCAGCATATTCCGTCACTGATTTTCCTCCCTGGGCCAATTGGAGGAATTCCACCTCCTTGGCATATCTCACACTGTCTGGAAAGTATTCAGAGAGGAATTTCCCCCTGAATGCCTCCCAAGTCATTGGATCCTCCCGCTCCTTCATGATGGATTTCATGTTGATCCACCAATGCTCAGCTTCTCTGATGAGCATGTATACTGTGAAGTCCAATCTGTTCTCCGCGGGGCACATTTTTGCATCAAAGATCCTTTCAAGGTTTTTCAGCCATTGGTCTGTTGCATCTGGACTAGTCTTTCCGTTGAATTTCATTGAGTGGTGCTTCAAAAAGTCTTCCAAGCTCCACTCCCTAACTGTAGGTCATGGCTCGGGACCAAATACAGGGGCAGCTACCCTATTCTCCTCCAGCTACCAGAGAGCTTCCATATGTTGCCTGTGGGCATCCTCCACAGCTACCCTAGCAACCTCCATCTACTGCATCACTAACTACTACTACTAAAGCGATGCTACCTGTCGCTGCATTGATGCTTCATGTTGTTGTATCATCGTCGTACTCTGTTGTGTCATAGCAGCCACCATTGCTTCTATTGCTCTAGCGATATTAGGTACATCGCCTTGAGAAGATTGAGAGGTCCTACGATGGGGTGCCATAATTGACTGGCACACAGAAAAAAAAACCATAAGTTAGGCCTGATAAGATAGAGGACTTAACTAAAGACACTAGAAAGACACTACGAAAGCTAAGCGGACGCCCAAGTCCACAAACCTAAGGAATGCCCGCTCTGATACCATAAATGTAACGTCCCATTTAATCAATAATCCTAATTAAAGGGAACGTCACATAGGATAACATAGTAACGCGGTCTTGGAGCATAAACACTACTCCTTATAATTTTCGAGGCACACCACGATGCCAAAACAAAACATGATTCAAGGTTCAATAGTAAATCAATTTAAATTTAAAGGATAAATCAATACATAGGCCATAGCCCTATAACATAGCCCAATACAGAAGAATCGAGCCCAGGTGGGCTACGCAGCGGAACTATCACCTCCCTGTTGACCACGGGTGTTTCTCGCATCTGCTCACATCAATAAATTGATGATCATCGCAAAAGGAGAAGAAACACACACAAAGCAATCAAACAAGCAAAAGGGTAAGCTAGAGGCAAAAATAGTTTTATCATGCAATCATATATATGTTCACAGTCAATTATACATACGTCACCCAAGCATGTTGTGACCTTCCAAACAATACACTAAGACCCGACACGACTCATCCGGATACGTATAATTTAGTCAGATTCAGCGGATGTTTGCACTTGTGGTGGATTTTCCTGCTCACCCCCGAGCTGCCCACCCCCGAGCTAAGTGTTACAATGTCTCAATCCCCCACACACAAGGTTAGCCCTTAATGAGTTTCAGGCCTCCTGCTACTCTCACCACAAGAGTCAGTTCGCTCTGTGTGAGACTAACTGACTCCTTAGAGTGTCAGGATGCAACCTTACCTTGAATCCTTACTAAATTATATCGATGGGGCACCACCATGAACTCCCACTAACAGGGGTCATGGAATTACGTCTCGACCACTTAAGCACCACCATGAGGTCTCATCTAGAGGCTCATGGATTTACGTCCTGACTATATATCAATCATATTCAAACAACCAAGTTATATTTATCATGTATATAAACCTCATGCCAACCTCTGTGAACAAATCCTTATTCGTATCACATGTTGAATCCATACCAACTCATTCTTCTCAATCCATGAATATAGAATTTCATCTCATACCAGTACCATGCCACCTTAATACCAACCATCTCATTTAAATCACATGCCAAGATCATACCAAATCCATCATTCACAACCCATGAACCACATCACTCATGCATAATAATTCATCTCATGATTTTAACATAACAATTAAATTCAAGCAAGTGCCAACCATCCAAGAACAGAGAAACAACCAAAATAGTCAAGCACCCTTGCCCAGCTCCTCGCTTAGGCTGAAAGGCCTCGCTCAAGCGAGAGGGACTCTCGCTCAAGCGAGAGGGACTCTCGCTCAGATGAGCTCCTTTCGTCTAGGCGAGAACTCGACTTACAGGAACAGTGACCTTACGCGCATTCTCGCTTAGGCGAGATCCCTCTTACCTGAGCGAGACGTTCGCTCACTCAAAATTAGAGTTGGTCGCCTGAGCAACTAATTGCGTAAAGTAGCTTGGGCGAGCCTTTGTTAATCTCGCCTTGGCGAGACATGCTCGCTTGGGCGAGAAACCAGTGCTCACCACTGTTCTCTCGTGCAACAGTCACACAACAGGATCCAAGCAGTCCAATAGTGTATCTCACAAGTTCACATCAACATACAAGGCATACCATAATGAGATAACAGTGGCTCAAGCAGAAAAACATAATAAAAGCGTGAACCCTAGCTTCCCTTACTTGGAAATAAGCTAGCACAAGACTTCTAAACCAAAACTAGCGAGCACAACAATTCTGAGGTTAGCTCAGTGAACTGGAGATTAGTGGAACAGAGGGGAAATTGGATCAATAAGGGAAACTTCAGTTGAAACCAAGACAACAGAGCTAGAATGGGGGAAAAACAGTTGGGGGGTTAACTTACGTGGAACAACGAAGTCCTTCTAGCTCAACGTAAAAGTGGAAGCAAAACCCTAGCAGAGGTTTGCAGCTGCTCAAGAAAGGAGTAGGGAGATCTGTTTTTCTGAAATGAGATGGATGAGTGGGGTTAGGTCAGATTAGGGTGTTTGGCTCCCTATGGGCCAGCCCTAGGCCCAACTCACATGGGGTAGCCCTTTTAGTTTAAGACAGAATAAATTAGTGGGCTTTACATTCTTGACACGTCTCCTAATATCTCTAAGACTATTTACAATTAATGATATATAGGAATAGTTTAAACATATTAGTTTATTACTAATAAAAATATTAATAATACTAATAATAATATTAATAAGGCTAATTCTAATTTCAATATTGATAATAATAACAACAATAATCATAATATATTAATAATAATAATAATAAAATATAAATATTGATTATAGTAATAATAAAATATAAATATTGATTAAATGCGTACAAAAATGCCAAATATAATTTTTGTAGTGAACAAAACGACATTGGTGTAGGAAAATCTTGTAAAGTAGATACCTATAATAATCACAATTGAACTGCAATAATCACAATTGAAGAGAGTAAAAATACAAGAAACTTTACTCCATACACATGTTACAAACCAAACATCATAAAATAAATGACAATCAAGATAAGGAAAACAAATATTTAACTAATATGAGACCAATATGGTTGCAACCATAATATAATATAGGCAAAACACATTTTTTCCATTCTTTTTTTCTTGCAACCGCTACAACAATTCAAATAAAGGCAGAAAATATTATTATGTTAGTACAATTATTGAAGATCTAAAATCTCACCAATTTCTTCAAATAAAGGCAAAAAATATTATCATATCTATAAAATTATTGAAGATCGATGATCTTAACACTAATAAAGTATCGTAGGATGCATCAATTTTTTTCTAAAAGACGAATTAGATGATCTTGGTTACTGGATGGAGCTGAATAATATACCATAAAATAAATTAACCAAACAAAATCTCAAACACTAAAAACTTACCTTTTCAGATTTGTGTTTGATGAATAGAACCACACACTGCAAAACAAAAAATTGTAAATATAATTTTTGTAAAAAAAATCCCTAAAACCCAAAAAACAAAGATATACAAAATCAGACATTATTACATTTTCTTCATCCCAAGAATAGGTTTACGAAACACTTAAGAAACCTAAAAAGATTTATGAAAATGAACCCGAAACAATAAAATAAACCTTCAAACAACAACATGGATAACAATACATATGCAAAAAAGAAGAACAAACCAAAAAATACTCGAAAGTTATTACTTTTCTTCAAGGTTAATTAAAAAAAACAAAAAAAAAATGCAAGAAAAGAGTTCTGGAAGTCGTTTTGGAACAAAAATGTTGATATAAAGGAGTGTTTTTAAGGATTGAAAATTTTCGGGTTGAAAATGGAGAAGATCGGAAAAGGGTTGTAATGATTTTTTTTTTTTTTGAATGGGATGTTGATGGGTGAGTAATTATAGAGATGGAAGAGTTGAATGGATGAATGCAGAGGCGAGAGACGCAAAAATAATAATGGACAGCTTTTGATTCAAAAAGCAGCTTTTGATTCCCGTGTTTTTGATTCAAAAAGCAATGAAGGGTATAATAGTAGTATGAAGAATAAAAGCAAAAAGACATAAAAACCTCAATAATTGATAACTGTCAAAATACTAAATTGGGGTATTTGGGGAAATTTCTTAGTAGTTTGTTTTCAATATTTAAGTAGATAACCATGGACTGTTGAAAGCAAAAGCCTCAAATTTTTAAGCGGACTCATTGAATACCAGGAGGGCTTTGATTTTGCTAAGTATATTGAGGTTGTCGGCCTAAACCGGCTACTTTCCTTGGTGGTTTGTGTTGCTCATGTGCTGTCTTAGGTAGGTTGTTCCTCTAGATGTTTAGGTTACCAGTTTAGGCCGGTTAAGCTTAGGTCAGCCCAGCCTAGGCCGGTTACTTGAATGTTTTGGTATATAGGTATGATGATCGTTTTATTATTATTTTGTTAAGTTGGCTTGGTGTGATACACCAGTCCCCCAACCTTGACCGACATAGGTGTCGGTCAAGGATGATATGTATTGATATGCTAGCGGGACCGGCTAGGTGTGGTACAAGCAGTAAACGGAAACCTATGTAGAAAGAATAATAATAATGAGAATTTAGAAAGGTATGAGAAAGTATACTCAGGCAGAATGGTAGAAAAAAGAAAAATTATTATTGAAATAAAAATGTATAACAGGTATATATGAAATCAAAATGTACAGTGGTTCCACATCAGAAGTACAATAAAAAGTGCCTAGACAATATTTCTGAGTGAAATGGTGGATGGATTACGGGTAATCCTCAATCACAAGTCGAATGTCGTGTTGAAAACTTGAATCTTTAACAGTCATTCCTCTGATAGAAGCAACTACGCATCAACTCAATAATATTAAATTGGATATATAAGTTAAATGATAGTTATCATGATGAAAAATTTAGCCAAAAGCTAATAATAGTTTAAGTTTTAAGTTCTTTGAGTGGATGAATAAGCCTTCAAATTTTACTACTACATATGCTTTAGCTAACTGCTAGATGGAATCACACCTTCATTTGCAAGGAGTGTAAACCTTACGACACCATATTGGTCTCCTTCAGAATGTGCAAACTTAACTCAATAGCCAATGACTTTAAAGTTCCATCATACGTCACTATATAACTGGAGTTTATATCCTCCTCAGGTATGGTATTAGTGCATTATGGTGATCTAATATGAATTACTTTTTGTGTCTAGTAGCCTACTGAACCAAATATGAAAGTAACAACAAAATGATACCATCAAAATAAACCGAGAATTAAAAGTTTAACTTTAAATTCTATAGCTTACTTGAAAACTACCTCATCTATTGTGAGCCCATCCATCTAGCTTACTTGTAGGTGGAAATTCCTACGATTTATTTTGGATAATTGTGAGGAAAAACATAATTATCAATTAAGTTTACGAAAATATATATGATAAATTGGAAAAACGTACAATTTTATTTTTTTTAATTCAATACATAATAGCTAAAATCACTGGCTCATAATTAGAGGCGGCGAATAATAACAAGATTTACATCAGGAAATAATAACACTATAATGACTTAAAAAGTTGATTAATTAATGTGATTGTTAAACTGAATTATCTAAAGAAAATAGTACCACAATAACATTGTGTATTCCCTGGTGCCACAAATTTTGGACTAGCTTTCCAATCTGATTGAACTGCATAGTGTTTGGAGCACTTCTCACACTTCCATTTCTTCTCTCCATGGTTCTTGAAAAAGTGCTTCTTGATTCCAGTGAGGTCCCCAAGTGCCCTTGAAGGGTCATGGTGAACATATGTTGCCTCTAGACAAACATACACTTTCTTTCTCACCTCTTTCTTCTTCTTCTTCTTTACCTTCCATGATAGATTGTGCCTTGTTCTACAAAGCCACATATTTTGATCTATTTGAAAACCTTTCTAAGAAATAAATTTTATCATATAAATTCTTTGAATTTTAAGAGCTACAGAAATAAAACAACAATTATTGAAAGCAGTAGAAGAAGAGTGTGATAGTGATATATGGTTTTGCTATGTTCCTTCTCAGATTGATTTTCAATTGTAACATAAACAGAAAGTAGTCAATTGTCTCAACTATGCTAATAATAAGTAGTCAATTGTAACAGAAACAGAAATTAGATACATTTAATGCTTTGAATGTACCATAGCCACTTCCAAAGAGTTCATGGACAATAACCATTCAATATAAATATTAATTGATTGAAGCAGATCTTTATGACATAGACATTGAACTATATTTCTTCTCAAGAAAGAACAGATTCTCTTGAATCAGAGTAGTAAATGTTGAGGCAAATTTTTTGGGGCATTAGTTGGAGTAATTGTAGCAAATGTCACCAGTTAGAACGTCTAGATTGTACTGGTAAACATGTAACTACAAAGAAGATGTTAATCTCTGGACTCATAAACTACCAACCTCTTCTGATAAGATAATCGTATAACAACAAAGTAATAAACAAATTTAAATTGCTCCTTCACAGGGAAAATGTTCTTACAACTCAAGTTTCATATACTCTAAGATAAAATATCAATAATCCATTATAGGAAAAAAGTTTGAATAACGTGAGGCATCAAAAGGGTATAATCTATTCATAGTCCAAAAATAATAAAATCATGCATAAATTTTGATCAAATATAAAAATGTAGATAAATACTAATTAAACATAAAATCTCTAAAAATAGTGAAAGATCTTTAAAATAATAGGAAAACTAAATTCTATGATAATATAATGTTCCCATAAATGTTATAGTCTTTCAATATGCTTATTCCATTCTACATCAGAAGGAGACTCTCAATAAGAGATTAGCCTTTATTATTTTAAGATAACAAAATACTTCCCAAAACATATTAAGTTATCAACAAAGTTTAAGATTTGAAGTAGAATTCAACTTCTGGAGTGATGTTGCAAAAATTCATGGATATCATGATAGTGGAAGGTGGAAGTAATACTTACTACATAACTTAAGAAAGAGAGAAGAAAAAAATTGCTCTAGTCAAACAACATATGACTCCCAAGGAAACAACCAACTTCAAAGAGAATATCAAGTTCTGATATTACAGTACTTGAAATGAATATGTGTTACATTGTTATCCAATTTAAATTCCGCATAAGCAACCAATTCAAAGAGCACAAAATGTTTTAAGGAATTAGAAGGAAACTTTCTTAAGTCATTGTTATCTTCAACTTGTATCCTACTTAAGCAAGTACTAAAAATAGCTAAGAAAATGCTACTTATCCAAAAAGTTTGATAGCAGGGTAACTTCTTTCAGTTCATCTGCTCATATATCAAAATCTCCAATAGTTGAGCTTTAACTGGTGAGTGCCTTGCTTTGTAGTTTCAAACACATGATAATTTCAATCATTCCCTGCATAATTAAATTTATCACAATAACTTTGTAAAAAAATCAGAACAACTTATTGTTAATGATTATTTATCTAGTTACAGAGTGAATAAAAACTATTGACTTAGATGAAGAAGTTTTACTTTTGGTACCTAAATCAAAGTTGTTGACTTCACTCTTGCTAAGAATATGGAACTTCTTTTGTAACCACCTAGCAATGTGCTTGTCATTGCTGATCAAACACCAAGAAGATACTACATGGCTGCACATGCATATCTAACAACACAAATTCCAAAAGTCATTCATGTGCATATCCAATCACAACAAAAATCAAATAAAGTTAACTGCTAAAAACCTTGCCTCTTCTTTTAGCAAAAAGCTTCTTTGAACATTAGTTAGTTCCTCAATTTCATTGAGCAATCTATGTTCTTCATCACCTTCTGCTCATTTTCTGTCTGTTTTGTAGTGGTGGGATCATGCTTTTGAGTTGGTATTGGATAACAACATCAAACCCTTCACATAACATGAAACAATAGTATTGGATCATTTTTATAAATTCAATCAAATATCATAATGAAATTCAAATCATGTACTTACTTTAGAATATACTTGAAATCTTGCATCCCAAATACCTAAAATCATTGTATAGAGATTTGACCTTCAAAACAATTGCATTAAAAGCATTAAACTTAACAATATTGATTTCGTCTAATTCTCCAATGATTACCAATTAACATAATTGTGTGTTAATGGTGACCTTTGCTACAATTTAAAATCTATGATCAGGCTTTTCCAATTAAGATCACCAGATTTAAATTAACTCAATAAAAAATCAATTCTCCCAACCTTGAAACAAACAAACTCCATGTTATTGATTGTTTAAGTTATCCTCATCATTCTATCACTGTCATTCTATCCTTCTCTGCACTTTTTGACTCCTGTAAACCCAAACTTTTATTCCTTAGCCCGATAACTTCTCTTCTTCCAGTCGCTCTGTTTACAAAAAAAATAAAAGAAAATGTATAATTAAACAAAGCTCCCAATAAAAATGTTTACAAAATTTTTTGTTTAACTGGTGTTTGGAACCATAGAATACCAAAACCTAAAATTTTTGCATTCGGTCCTACACCATAAAAAATCCTCATCAGAAGAATAGAAAACCTCGTAAAAGCATAAGTTCAAGAAGAATGAAAAAATCCTAAAAATTGAAGAACAACGTATTAAACCATAAATAAGTCAACTATAAAGAAAATAAAAATAAAAAAAATGTTACATTTTGTTAAACCTACCATAATAATTCGTAAAACTAAACTTTGGAGAAGACCATAGTTGTAGATCATTGCATAGATCAATCTGGAGTACCCAAACGATGCTTCCATAACACAAAAACACGAAAAGAACAAATATTAGAGGAGAAAGGAAAAAAGAATAACGAATGAAAAGGAAGAAAGAAGAACCTAGAGTAGTCAGAGTGTCATAAAAGAAGCTTGAATAATGGAAAAGTGCACTCGTTGAAATCCAAAACCATGTTAACCTAAAGAATAAAACCCTGCCTCATTTATGGTTGGTAAAAAAAAAGTGTGTTTTAGGGTGAAAGATAATGGTCTAGGAGGAGGAAGAGAAATTTAAGAAAGAGAGTGAAGGTTACAGATAAAAAAAAAAAGGGTGAAAGAAACACATCCTTCTGAAAGAGTTTAAAATTCAAAATTTTGGGCACATGTCACTCATATTAGTAGGCCACGTTCTTGCATTTTAGATGGCCACGACACTCCTAAAATTTCCTCTTTTAGTAAAAAAAAACAGATGCTTTTTGTGGTTGTTTAACTTTCTTACACTTTGTGCTACCTTGAATTGTATTATAAATATATATATATATATATATATATATATATATATATATATATATATATATAAAGAGATTCCTCTTGTGTTTATATTTCAAAATACCAATTTTATCCTTTAAAATATAATTATTTATTAAATTTTTAAAAATTAACTGTTATTCTTAAAAACATTTTTATAAAATCGTCTATTTCTGTTGTTCTCTTTTTTCTATTTATCAACAGTTATTCTTTCATCTTTTTTAATATATTTCACTTTATTTTTAAGAAATATAATTTTATTTTATATATTAACTTAATAACATTATATTATCATCACTTACTAATATAATATCACGTACATTTAAAAATGCAAATACACACAAACACGATAATACATGTATGTATGCTACTTAATATATATATATATATATATATATATATATATATATATATATATATATATATGTATATATATATATATATATATATATATATATATATATATATGTATATGTATATATATATATATATATATATATATATATATAATATGCTTAGAATTTTTCTTGAACTCCATATTTGTTGCTGGTATAGAATAGTTGGAATGATAGTTTAAAGATCTAACTAATATTATGATATTTATTCTTTGTTCTC
>Ga0214543_1008384_pt1 | contig 16961 bp, 5 predicted proteins | sample CNSS2metaG_FD_160094 | JGI IMG/M metagenome (GOLD analysis project Ga0214543, IMG submission 160094) | Root nodule microbial communities from cowpea collected in UCLA plant growth center, Los Angeles, California, USA - CNSS2 | ecosystem: Host-associated > Plants > Roots > Nodule | place: USA... | reverse complement strand
TTTTAAAATTTTTTAACACACTATCATAAAAAAAATTCAAATTAAAAACTTAAAAAACAATATAACACAAATAACAAAATAAAAGAATATATATATATATATATATATATATTATTTTTCTTTTAAATTTTACTTTTCTCTTTAAGTTAAAGTTGTTTTTCTTTTTAAAATTTTATTCATTTTTAAATTATATTTATTTTTTATTTTTACTCATTTTTAATACATTATATTAAAACAAATATAAATTAAAAAGTTAAAAAGAAAAATAACAAAAAAGAACAAAAGCAAAATAATATTAAAATTCAAAAACTTTAAATCGTAAATAAAAAAAAAAAAAAAAAAAAAAAAATATAATATATATATATATATATATATATATATATATATATATATTATAATTTTAAAAATAAAATAAAATAATAAATAAATTAAATTAAGTGAATAATTAAATTTTAAATTCAAAAAATATATTTATTTTGTTTTAGAATTTTTCATTATATTTAAAGTTTAATTTTTTTGACTTTAATTATTATTTTTTGTTTATTTTTTAAAAGTAATTTTTGTTTCAAATTTATATATTTGAAATTTTTTAAAACTTTTTAATATATATTTTAAAAATAGAATAAAATCTTAATATATATATATATAAATTTTATTTTTATATAAGGTATTAAAAAATGAATAAAATAAAAAACAAAATTTTGGAAGTTGACTTCTGATAATATATAAATATATAGGTTTAATTATTCTTTTTGTTTCTATTTTTTGTCTAAAAGTATCAAATTAATCCTCTATTTTTTTTAAGTTTCAATTTGGTCTTAAATTTTGAAAAATTGATGTACTGTTGTCTTTTTTATTAAATTTCTTGAAATGGATCAAAGATTTTTCATCAAAATTGAAGTTGTTAATAATGATGATTTGTTTTATTGATATAATCAACTTAGTCATAATGCCAATTTTGATAAAAATCATTGATTTAATTAAATAAATTTAACAAAAAGAACCAAATTGTATCAATGTTTTAAAAATCGGGATCACATTGAAACTTAAAATATCTGGATGACCAATTTGATACTTTTAGATAAAAACAAGACAAAAAATATAATTAAACCAAATATATATATATATATATATATATATATATATATATATATATATATATATTTTACATCGGAAGTACAAAATCTTTACCGATGTCAACATTCAAAAACATTTTTCACTGAAAGCCGACATTCAAAAACAACTTGGGGTGAGGTCTACTTTACTTTGATCAAATGGTCAAAGATTATTTTCGTAATATAAAAAAATTTTGGCAGAAGAAATTTTGGAGGTGTAGAAAAAATCCCGTAAAATAATTGATGTTGAATAATAATTTGGTTAGTTAATAGAATTGGGCCATGACAGAAAGAAATGCCGATCCAGATTAGGAGTTTTTTCCTGCACCTACAGACATTTTTCATCTACCTCCGAAACCTTTTTCAATTCTCATTTTTCCCTTCGTATAAAATTAAATATATTTTTTTCTCTCTCTATTTAAGACACTAACCGATCATATCCTTAAGGGTTTGTTCGTTTCCGGAAATTCACTGGACGGATGAAATTAGATGAGCGAATTTGTAATTATAGCAACCGTTCGTCGGTTTGTAATGATTTGTGAAGAAATAAGTAGGAAAATTTACGAGATTTACATCTCATTAAAATGGAGAAATTTATTACACTCAATAGAACTGAAGGAGTGGATATGGGAGAAAGTGAGAAGATGAATTTGTGTAGATTGGGGTGAATGGATTTTTGTGTTTTTTTTAGTGGATTTAAAGAGTAAAGTGAGTGGATTTGGAGATAAATTTTATGAAAGTTAGTGAGAGATTTGATTGATATGATAAATACAATTAATTGTTAAAATAAATATATTTATTAAGTTACCATAATACCCTTGTGTAAAAAAAGATGAATTTTTTTAATTGATGTTCTTAAAATAATTCCTAAATTAATTAATTTTAATCATAAAAATAATTAAAATTAATTGAAAAATGAAAAAAAATTGACTTTTTTATTAATGTCAAAAAAGTACTACAATAAAATGTTAGCAACTCCTCCACCTGAAAAAAACAAAACCGAACGTCAAAAAAAAAAACCCAAGGACACCGGTGTCATAACTCGTGTCATTCCCTTCATAACCAAGGCATCAGTTACTTAACTGGTGCCATTCACTCAACACACACTTGTAGTATCGGTTAGCTAACCAATGCATATCACCACCCCACCACCTCGTGCAACCACAACCACCCCTTCATCCTCTTCTTCGCCCACCACACCCAACCACCTCATCTTCTTCCCCCTCCATGGACTCAACAATCACACCACAACTCATCTTTTAAAACACCATTACGAGCCGGGCCACCATTCACAATTACAACAAAGGGGCAGTTTCGTCACCTACGTAAACATTATGCACTATCTTCGCAGTTTTAAGGGGATGAATTAATCCATCCATCCCCAAATACGCTCTCTCATATTCGTTCTTTCAAATTTGGTTGAACAGTGCACTTCACATAAACAAATACTAAGTAAGTTTTCTCTCCTAAAAATGTTGATATCTAAATCCTTATTTTATTAGATGAATGACGACATCTAGTACTTCTTATTTTTTAATACAAATATTCATGTCGGTTGCCTTATTTTCATCTTTGTCGACATTCAATATTTTTTTCTTCTGTTTTTATTTCTTTTAATTTCTGCCTACATCTTTATATTTTAGGAATGTTACTTGGTTAAACATAATATTATATTTATTAAAATTATATTAGTTAAATATTTAATAAATTTTGTTTAAAACTTTTATTAAATTAAATTAAAATAAATAAAGTTTATTCTATTTTTTGTTATTTAAAATAAATATTTAAAAAATTATTATATCAAATAAATATTTTCTTAAATTTAAATTAAAATTTCATTATAAAAAATTATGTTAATCGAATTTGAAAATCCGCTTAATATATATTAAATTATATAAATTTTTTAAAGTATTTAATTAAAATATTTATTTAATTTGATTAAAATTTTATTAAATACAAATTTAAATTAATAAAATATAATTTACTTTATATTAATTTATACAAATATTTAAAAGATAAATATGTTAACCAAAATATTTTTTAAATTTTAATTTAAAAAGTATGTTAAAAAAACATATTAACCTCAAGGTTAATATATATTAAATACAATAAATTTCTTAATTATTTATTAAAAATATTTAATAAATTTTATTAAATTAAAATTTAAAAAATGTAAATATATTTTATGTTATTTTAAATAAATATTTAAAAAATTTATATTAAACAAATCATTTCTTAATTTTTAATTTAAAGATTTATACTTAAAAAAATATGTTAACCGAATTTAAATATCCGGCTAACATATATTAAATTATATAAAATTTTAAATTACGTTAATTAAAATATTTAATAAAATGTTTTTAAAATTTTATTGAATTAAAATTTAATAAATGACGTATAGTTTATTTATATTAATTTAAATAAATATTTAAAAGATAATTATGTTAAGTAAAATATTTACTAAATTTTAACTTAAAACAAATATGTTAACAAAATTTTGAAATACGATTAACATATATTAAATTATATCAAATTTTCAATTACCTTATTTAAAATATTAAATATATTTTGTTTAAATTTTTATTAAATTAAAATTTAAAAGAATAAAATTTGTTTTATTTTACGTTATTTTAAATAAATATTTAGAAATAATTATATTAAATAAATTATTTCTTAAATTTTAATTTAAAAAATTATTTTAAATAATTATGTTAACCAGATCCGGTTTATACATATTCAGTTATATAAAATTTTTACATTATATTAATAAAAATATTTAATAAATGTTGTTAAACTTTTTATTAAATAAAAAATGAAACCAATAAAATATATTTTATTTTATATTAATTTGAATAAATATTTAAAAAATAATTATATTAAATAATATATTTACTAAATTTTAATTTAAAAAATATATTAAAAAAAAATATTAATCGGATTTTTAAATCCAGTTAACATATATTAAATTATATTTAAAACTTTAATTACATTATTTGAAATATTTATTAAATTTTGTTTAAATTTGTATTAAAATAAAGTTTATGAGAATAAAATACATTTTATTTTATGTTATTTTAAATAAATATTCTAAAAATAATTATATTAATTAAAATATTTCTTAATTTTTAATTTAAAAATTATATTAATTAAATATCGGATGTTGGTATTTAATTAAGTTTTATTTTGTTGTTAAAATTATTTTTTTAATTTATTGTAATTATATTTTTTTCGTAATTACATATTTATTTATAATTTTATTATTATTATTATTTAAATTTGTAAGTAAGTAATTAAATAGAATTTAGGGTCTTTAAATAATTATTATTTTTTTCATCCGCTTTAAAACTGAAAAAATAAAATGTAACACCGGATAACATCCGATTTGAAATAATAAAAAAATAAAAAACATAACATCGGATGTGAAAATCTAATCGTAAAAAAAACAATAAAAAACAATGCATATAGTGATTTGAGCTAGAGTCCAAGTCAATTCAATTGCTAATCTACTTCAAAATCAATACAACCTTGATGAAAAATACAAAGTTATGTTTAACCAAATATGATTTCTAGAAAGATAGCAATACGGGTAGAAATTAAAAAGAAAAAGAGAAAAAAATATTGAATGTCGACGTTCATAAAATAAAAAGTCGAATGATGGAAAAAAACAACTAAATATGGACATTTGTAATGGATTAAAAAAAAATTTAATGTCAAAATCTGTAGAACAAAACAAAAGACTAGATGTCAACATCCGTAAGAGTAAATGTCAAAATTCGTAGAACAAAACAAGAAACTGGATGTTAATATCCGTAACAACAAAAAGCTTAGGGTTAAGGTTCAATTAGTGTGCCTTAAATAAGAGAAAAAAAAATGTATTTATTTTTAACTAAAGAGTAAAGTGATAATTTAAAAAAAAAAAGGAATGAAGAAGAAAGGTTTGGAGGTGAAGGGAGAAGTCCCCAAATTATTGATCACTACAAAAATAAGCAAAGGCCCAAAATTACAAGTCCAATTAAGTCTACTATCTACAAATAGAAAAAGACTATATATATATATATATATATATATATATATATATATATATATATATATATATATATATATATATATATGGGTCAGTCTGATCTGTTTTGGCCCGTCCCGTCCTTGGCCCGTCAAACTTGGATTGGGTCGGGCTGACCCATCAATAGAAAATGGGTCAGATACTACAACCCGCCCCACCTCAAAGCAGACTGCTAGGCTAGCCTGCCACTTTCTTTTTCTAATTTTTTGTAAACTTTTTTTAATTTTTGTTTATAAAACTTGTTTTTATATATAAATATTTTTATATAATATAAAAAGTTTGTTTATTTTTAATTCTTAAACATAAAAAAGTTAAAAAATAAATTTTAAAAAAGGGTCAGCGGCCTAGGGTAGGCTGGTTTGCCTTTGGCTCGCTAGTTTGACGAGCTAGGTGGGCTGGGTCACAACGGGTTGGCGGGTTCGAAACTCCATCTCGATCACCATTTCTTGGCGGGCTGGCAGGCCGGCTCGGCGAGCCTAACCCGCTTTGACATGCCTACATCATTCTATATGTAGATTATACATTCATCAATTAAATATCATATATATGTTATTTATCAAGTTGACTATTTAATTTATGAGTTAGTTATGCTTTTAGTTACCGAACTTTGATGTAAAATTGAAATTTGTTCATGTTTGAAACTTTGATACATTTTTGTACCATAGTAACCAGATTGGACACTACCCTAAAAAGTCACTAACTTAAGGTAATTGTACCATAGTAGCCAGATTGGCCGCTATCCTAAAATGCCTAACTTAAAGTAACCATTAGGCATAAAGGTATACTACATAGAACATAACCGAGTACATAACAACATAAAGACAATACCTCATCAATAAACAAGAATCAACTAACTTACATAACGACAAAGTTAGTCAATTAGGCAGATTCCTTAATCATAAAGATGACACCTACACCAACCAGCCAGCCACAATAGTGGAATGTCGTCTACTTTAACTTAGAGAAAAGACAATTGAAACCACTATGAAAGAATGATGGGCCTGAAGTTTGGTTCCAACTAAATCCACACCAAGCCCAATAAAGATTAGGCTACTATGAATGTAATCAGGACCCAACCCATGGTTTGAACCTAGGTAAAAACGAGATTATAATCCCCTATAAATAAGAGTCGACCACAATAATTATAGTTACGCATTTCATTCTCACATAATTTGGGATTTGACTTTGAGAGTTTTTTGCTAACTTGATCGTCAGAACCTTTTCTGCAGGTAACTCTCCAATGTTCCATTAAGTGTTGAGTGGTGAAGATATAACAAATAGGATCGAGGAGTATCCATCCGAGAAGCTCAAACAAAGATTGTGGTAAGATGAGGTTTGAGTCCCATAATAATCTAATATTGTCCATGGAAGAATAATTTTAGTTTTTAAACTTTAAAAGTAAATGGATATAGTCATTTTAATCAATTACGTCAAACACATTTTCCAACAATGGGAACGTGTCAAACATTAGCATAAAATTTGTTTGACATGTCAAAAAAATTTAACCTAATTGGATTAAAAAGAGTATATTTATTTATTTTTAAAATTTGAAAACTAAAATGTATCACAGTTTTAAGAGAAACGAATTTCAATTTTGTATCTTAGATATTAAAAAAATACTTAACCCTTATTTATTACTTGAATCTTTAGTTTATAAATTGTCATAATACATGCATATGTATTATTACAAGTATGACATAAGTGCAAACAAAAACATTTTGTGTATGGAGAGTTAACTTAAAATCAAAATTTAATCCTACAAAAAGTAACAAATGTACTTAACTAGATCCTTACTCCCACTTGCATTTAACCTTGTGTATGTGCCTAAAGTCATATCTCAACACCAACTTCCCTTCTAGAGTCCTCAAACAAAAACTTTCCACCAACACATAGCATGCAAACCTTAGCCATTCACTCTGGTTTCTTGCCTCTTCCCTCACTCTCACCATCTTCTCTCTTCCATGACCATGAGCCCATCCTCCACCCTCCTGCACCCATCTCATGTGCTCAACAATTGCTGAACTCAAACCCACATTAGCCCTTCTCCTGTTGTATGGATCATATGCCCTAAACCAAAAGAAACCATCACCATCACTGTTTCCATTATTATTCCTTGTAGCTTTAATTCCAGACACCATAGCCATCTCTCTCTCCACACTCACATTCACAGCCACAACAACACCATCACCCCCTTCACTCTCTTCACTCCCACAAGAGTAAACCTCTTCCCACCTTTGCTCAAGAGTCATGCTGTAATACATGCACTTCTTCATCTGATTTCTGATTCTTGTTCCATCCCTCACAAAAATGAAGGGACAGTACCATTTTCCTACAGTCACAGGAGGTGAACGTTTTCTTGAGATGGGGAAGTTGAAATCCGGTAGCTGTTCCCTCAGAGCAGCATCAACTCCTAGAGCTTCACTCAGTTTGCATGACCTATATGACCCTGAGATTTCTATTCTCCACCCTTTTTTCCTTAGGAATGAGGGGGGAATTCCATCAGGAGTTATGGACCTTGCAAAGAAACCACCACTCTGGTGGCTGTGAATCTTGAAAATCTGGTACAAGTCTTTCAGATTGAAAGGCTTTGGCCTTTCATCATTCAACATGTCAGTGAAGCAACATGTCACAATGTCCCCCTCTCTTGAGCACTTGTATGCTTTCCTACAAAATCACACAGTAGTTCCAACGTTGTCACTGTACAACACCACATGTTATCTAAGACATCAAATGTTCACTGCTAAAACTTTTCTGATAAATTTTACATAATCCAGCATTGTGGTTGCATCCAAGTTTGACAAGTGGAACTAATTGAATTCATTCACAGTCAAATACTGAAATTGCACGAGCAAAACTATTATTCTTAATTTGGCTTTTTTCTCTCTTTTCTTGTTCATGAATGTAAATGTGGTGCGAGTAACATTACACCTCTAAGAAGAATAAAGTGACCTTAATTCTGACTTCAGCTGGTTCATGACTAATTGAAAAACTGGTATGAATAATGAAGCAATTGTTTGATTGCATCTTAAACATGATTCAAAACTAGTTTAGCTGTCCAAATATATGTAAACTATGCCTTTAAATGAATCTGATAATAAATTAAGAAGAGAATTTTCGACTTAATTCAATCCTACGTAAATTTTGTATCTGTTTCAATATCAGGAAAGAACTCTTTAGTTCATACTCGGTAAATAGACAGAACTAAATCATAATGCACTGATTTAAACATGGTAAGATACCCTTTGTGTTTGCCTTTGGCCTTGATGACATAGTAGCGGTTGGAAGAAAGAGGGTGATCAGGCACAGGTAAAAACCAGAGCTTGGTGTTTGAAGTTTGTTGATACTCTGATGCATGAGTGATAGAGAAGATTTTGTCCTGAGGGAAAGGTAGCTTCTTAACCTTCTTATGCCTGCACAGACCCCAACAACACATGTCTTCTGCTTCTGCTTCCTCATCTGTGATCACAAGATAACCTGAATATGGACCATCCGGTGGTGGTATTGATACAGTACTCGGAGATCTTCTATACATAGACAAAGGCCTAGTCACATACATCTTTCTTTTTTCTCACCTTTTCTCTCCAAGACTCACAACAACACACCAATGGGGAATTTATCAGTATTTATCAGTTTCAGTTCCTTATGAGTGAAGATATGAAACTGAAAAAACCACATTAAAGTTCAAGAATGGATAACGTATCAATCATTAATTGGAGTGCATGTAATTTTCATATACCACATTAAGCCAGAAACAATTTGGCACCTCTATATATATTCTTCTATTATATTTTCTGCTGCTATACGTTTTGAATGGTAAAGATCAAAGACAATTAAAGTGGAAAAAACAAAGAATGCTGCTTTTGCTTTCATTTATTGTCCACCTTTCTTTTCTTTTTCTTTTCACAAAACCAAACACTATTGTGAAAATACAAAATGTGATTTTCACCAAAATGATCAATGCCAATTTTGCATTTTAAACTGAAAATTATTAGTCTACATATAATATAATGAATTTGGAATTTATAGTGACAGTAGCATAAAGAAAAAGGTAGTGTCACTGTATTTAGTGAAGCTTCAAGAAATTAGTGGACTGTGACGACTACTAGTGGTTCTTATCTCAACTTTCCAAATCAGCTTTTCCCTACTTTAATAATATCATGCATTAGGAGAAAACATATACAAGAATCCTATGTCATATTACGTTTGTACAAAACATTTGCTATATTTTATGCAATCATCTACCACAATAGCCTTTGGTAGTGTTTTCTAAAGTTGCAGGAAACAATGCTGCAATATTTTTTAAAAGTAGCTGCTCTCTACACTTTCACACCCATTTTATTATATGTTACTACTTTTTACAAAAATCAAGTGTGAGTTGTGTTTTATTTGCATCAGTAGAAATTATACTGTGATTGGTTGTTAACAGATGATTTTTGGTATAACCATCTTTATTTTCGATAAAGAGTTCATAATTCTTTTATATATGTCATTATCAGATAAGTGTTATGACTTGGAAGATTTGGTTTGAAATATGTGTCATGATGAGGCTATTTCTTAACCTCATAAACTACTTTTGCTTGAATTAAAAATCATTGAATTAGTTGAAATACATAAATTTCTATTTCCCTTGACTCAACATTCGTCTCTTTGGATTCCTTAAAGTAAAAAGGTTAATTAAGCATTTTAGCTTCCCTATATATTGCCAAGTAACTTGATCAAAAGATGCTTCTATATAATTGAACAGAACATGGAACTAAATTATAAGTTGTTTCTATTATTATTGAAAGTACTTGAAATTATGAAAAAAATTATCGAAACAAGTTAAAAACAATTCATGAAAAATCGTGTCATTTTCACTAACTTTTCTAAAAAATGTATACAAGTGTAAAATTAAGGGCTAAAATGAATTATATATATTTCAAATACGGTTTTTATTTTTAAGCATTTAATAATATTTTCTTTAAATTGAGTACCTAATAAATTAAATATTTTTGTTTAGGCAAATATGTATTTATATGTCTTCTGATTTAGGTTCTTTTGATTATTGAATATTATTTTTTTATCATAATAGCTAATATATTTTGTATTAATTATCTATTATAATATAATAAACTTAATAGTTTTCATTGGCAACAATAAAGATTATCTTAAAGACAAACTAACATATGTGAGGAGTAGAACTTTCATGATGGATAATCACTACAAGAAAATGTTTTATTAGTAACTAATTTTAGTCACCAAAAGTTGTTAGTCAATATAATGACCAATTTATTTACTAATTTACAAAATAAAAAATTATTGGTTACTAAAATAGTCGCTGTGATAAATAAAAAATTATAATTGGTCTTTAAATTGATTTCTAAAATTTAGCTATCAAAGAAATTTGGTCACTAAACATCAGCTATATATCTTGGTTTTTTCTACCAAACGAAATAAATTAGTCTTTAAATTGGTTTCTTAAATTTAGCTACAAAAGTTTTAGCTACCAAAGAAAATTGGTCACTAAGCATTAGCTATCTTGGTTTTTTATATCAAAATGGAAGGAATTGGTTTCTAAATTAGTTTCTAATTAATTAGTGATCAATTTAGCGACCAATTATAATTTTTTATTCATAATAGTCAATATTTTAGTAACTAATAATTTTTTATTTTTGTAAATTGATATCTAAATTGGTCACTATAGTGACTAACAACTTTTTGTAATGTATTAGAATAACTTAAAACAGAATGGTTAATTTACACTACAAGAAAACTATCAAATAGTGACCAATTTTATGATAAAAAAATATGTTTAGAGAAAAATTTAGAAACTAATCTTTCAATTAGAGACTAATTTAGAGACAAATTATTTGGTAGTAAAAACCTAGGTAGCTAATGTTAGTGACCAATTTAGAAACCAATTTATAATAGAAACTATTTTAATTACCAATTTAGAGACCAATTATAATTTTTTAAAACTATTTTAGTTACTAATAATTTTTAATTTATAAATTGGTCACTATAGCGAATAATTATTTTTGGTCACTAAAAATTGGTTATTAATAAAGAATTTTCTTGTAGTGTTATTACGTATATAAGTTGAAGGATTTTTTTTTTGTTTTGATAATACATATGGTTCATGTAGGAAAGTCAAAACTTATTTAAGCCTAAATTATAAACAAATTCTTCTAATATGTATTATTTCCCATTGCTTTCATAAATACACTATGGTCCTTTGTTTCACTAAATAATACATTAGATCATAATTTTTTACAAGCCTCAAGAATACATTATTGAATTAGGCAACTTCTTGCATCTTTATACATTACATCCCATATAAAAAGAATTGAATTTGATATTTTGGATTGTACAATTCATAAGTCAAAAACTTCTGAATTATATAATCTGAAAATTATTTTTAACTCTTGAATCATGCAATATAGAAAGATTTTAGGTTGTATAGTCCAAAAGTCATTGTTTACTTTCAGATTGTACAATCCAAAAAGAAAAATGAGAAAGTTTATTTAGATAGGGGTGCATAAAGAAATGTATAAAAGTGCAAGAAGAAGTTGCCATTGAATTGCATTGAGACTTATGTCTAGCCTTTTTGCACATTTTTTTCCTAGATTAGGCTTGTTCCTAATATATTACTATTCTAAATTTCTAATTGTTTTTTTTTTCATTTTAGACCTCCACTATTGCTAACTACATCCTTATACTAAGAGAAAAAGATTAAATACCCTTCCCAATTGCACCATTTCATTGTTGTTGCCATTGTCATCATTGTTATTATTGTTATTGTTATCACCATTGTTGTGCCACTATTATTGCACCTCTGTTCTTCACTAGAATGGAAGGATAGCTAGTTTTGAAAAAAAAAAACATATTATAGAAAACTTATTTTGAAACACATTACATGTTTTCTAGAAACTTTGTTATGGAAAGTTCGTTCCACATGTATCATATATGTTATGGAAAGCTCATTCCGATGCAGATTTCCAGAATAATCCAAAAGTAACTTTTATAAAAAGTAAAATGGCCATTTTCAAAAATCATAGAAAGTTTGGGGATGCAAGAAGAAAAAACCTTTAATTGGAATGTAAGGAACCACTCCATGTTTATGTTATGGGCAAGTGCTTCCTACATCTCCATATTTTTGTCCTGCACCCGGTGAATATAAAGATTTCCATTTTGCCCTTTTCGGATGGTTGAATCTAGAAGTAAAAAATGACTTCTGTCAAAATTGTGTAAAACACTTATTCATATAATATAGAAAGTCCTTTCTAGGGTGTCACAACCGGAATCGCGACAAGACGACGAACCAAAAAAGAAAACGGGTTTAATAAGGGATTTGGAGTTGCCACCATAGTTATTTTGGAAAACTATGGAAAACCATGAAAATAAGACAAATATGTGAAAAAACTAGATTTTGAATCCGGGAGTCGATTATGCGTGGGGAAAGTGTTAGCACCCTACCGCGCTCGTCCGAAGTGGTACCTTTAATTAAAAATGCAAAGTTGATGTGGTTTTCAAAATGTTATTTTCCCCAAAAATAATGAGACAAATAATACTAAAAAGAAACAATTTTTTTTTTTTAATTTTTGGGCCCAACAAGGATTGACCTTGGTCTTACGTATTCTTATTTAAAGTGAGAAATCAGGGTTACGTAGTTCTTTAAGAAAAATGATTTGGAAAACAATTTGGAAAACAATTTAATCTTTTTAGAAGTGAACCTGGCAAGGACTGGTCTTGCTCCTACGATTCTACTTCCACCACCCAACGAAGCCACTGTAGGTGATATTGAACAAAGCCACTAACGCCCCACAACCTTCGTTCGAGATCCAAACCCGCCAGCAGCAATGCCGTCGGCGACTATTCTTTCTCCATTCTCTTGTTCGCTGTTTTGATGTTGGGTTGCGATGATGAATTTGTTTTTGGATGGGGAAGAGGTGGTGGATGAATTGGTTTGACTGTTTTTGTTTGTACAGGTGAAAGAGAATAGAGTTTGGTTGCTGTTTTTGTTAGTACCGGTGATAGAGGATGGTGTGAATCTATCGTGGTGGTTTTTATGCGGGAGAATGCAAAAGGCTTTGGGTGTTTTTAGTTGGAATCCTGAGGATGAAGGTGCTGTTTTTGTTTTTTAGAGAACCGAATTAGGGAAAGCCAACATGAGTGAAGAAGGTGAAGGATTTTTGAATGAAGGGACTCTGATGATATTTGTTGTGCCTCTACTCTGTTCCTTTCCCACCTCGAGACGCGGGATAAGGTTGAAAGTAGATGTTGCTTCCTGCTCCTTCCTTCTTCAGCCATCATGACCATGGCCAGCTAGCTACCACCTCTAACTATCAAAGACCTTACGTTAACCTCTTATTCTTCTTTTTTTTTTCATTTTTTCATTTCATTTTTTTATATACATATTTTTTTTGAAAAATGAATAAAACAAAATAAAATAAAAAAGTAAACAAAATATGATTAAAATCAAAATTTAAAATAAAAATTAAAAACAAAAAATAAAAATAAAATAAAATAAAAAAGATAAAATAAAATAAAATAAACAGGATAAAGAAACTAAGATTAAATAAAATAAAACAAGATTAAAATAAATTTAAAATGAGATGAAAATAAAGTAGGAATATATTCATACTCAAATCAATGTTCACTGCTCTTTTTTTTTTTATTTCCTCCTCTTCCTAATTATTTTCTGAAAACAAAATTATTTTTTACTTGGACGAAATTGGGTGTTGACATAGGGTTAACAAAGAAAGTGCTAGGGAGTTGTTGATCCAAAGCAATTTTAGCTCATTTTAAGAGATTATTTATGTGACAAACTTTTGTAGATTCTCTTGGTAAATGAAGGAAACAAATATTCTCTACAACATAAAATAAATAAAAAATATTCATGAAGTATGATGTTAGCTTAAGATTATATGTGTATCCTCAGAACAAACACATTGCTTAAACGTAATAAGGGATTGCATAGTGTTGTATTGTTTGATAGAAAAAATACTTGCATCTTCATAATCTATTGCAAACAAAAAACTTTTGTCTTATAGATGAAGTGTGATAATGTTTTACACTTTTATTTGATAACAGTAAATCAAAATACGAGTTGTTGGACTTTTCTCTAACAAAAGACATTCTTACAAGAATATCAAACTCAACAGACAATCTCTTATGATTCTTCTGTAAAAAATAGTATGGTTAAAAAGTTTAGCCTTTTTAATAAACAAAGAGATGCAACACTTAGAAAATAGTATCCGGTTTAACAAATTCGATTCTATTTTTTAGAAATAATGTATCCTAAGATTATTATGCCTTATTCAACCATAAACTTTTAAAAGTTTAGAACAAGGCTAGTCCTACATTTATTGTAGTATTTTATTTAAATTATCAAGACAATGATAAAAGGAAGAGCCATAGAAAAAAAATCCATGGAAACATATATGTATTACGCCAAAAGTTCAAACAAAAGCATGTTATGCATACACCTTTGAAAGGTGATGTGAGTATTTACATAAACCAAATGACATTCTTCTATGTGAAAATTGTCCAAATTGGCACGTAAAAATAATTTTATTTTATCCAAGTTCTATAAAGATTTGAAAATAACTAGAGAATTTATCTAAGAAACAAGACTTATATCGACTAATCTTTCAAGTATTTAATCATAAATGTAAAAAACATAGTATTTTCCTATGGATTGGTTCAATCTCCCATCGTCAATGCATACTCTCTAGTTGTTTTGGAATTTTTGAGTAATCAACTCACCTTTTCATTCTTAACCGCAATTAATCCAATATATTAAGAACAACCTATATTATATTTACCCATTTTAAGAACTTTATAAAATTTGAGGATTTACTCTTCTTTGTGGCCACCTTATTAGTTTAATTTCATCCATGAGTATCATATGCACCAAATATTGAACAAAAATATTGATTTCCAATGAAAAAAAAAAAGAATAAGCCCATACTTTTGAAAAATTAAAACATGTGACACATGCACCTATAATACACTTCCAAATTTTACAAAGTTTTTTGAAATGGAATGTGATGCTTCAAATGTTATAATTGAGAAAGTTTTAATAAAATAAGGACACCTAATAACATATTTTAGTAACAAAAATTAAAGGGTAGTCACATTAACTATTCTTATAATGATAAGAAACTTTATGCTTAGTAAGTCATTGCAAAATTGACAACATCATCCTTTTTTGAAAAATTTGTGATCATAAATCTTTGAAACATAAAAGGTCAAGGCAAACTTAATGAAATGCATGCTAAGTGGATGGACTAAGCAAAACAATTCTTTCAATGATCAATTACAGACAAGAAAAGGATAATGTAGTTGTTGATACTTTGTCTAAAAGTCACACCTTGCTTCCAACTATGGAATAAAAACTTTTGGACTATGATCAAATTACATAGTTGTATGACTTCTCTTTGATTTCTAGTTAAAAACAAAGGTCTTTGTGTACTTGAAGACTTAGACTCTTTGGTATAAATAAAAATTTTAAAATTCTGAAATAACAATTTTATTAGTCATTAAATAGGCATTTCAATTTTTTTATGAAAAATGTAGTATTTACACGAAAACCAAGTCTAGAATTTTATCACCTAATTTATATTTTGAGAAAATATTTCATTTTACTTATATTGACAATATTATATATATATATATATATATATATATATATATATATATAATAACTCAATCATCTACCCTTTACACATCTAAATAATCAATTTATTGAATAAATGTAAATATTAATTCATCTTATCCAAATATAGTATGTTTATAAGTTCAACTTTTTCATAACCATTTTAGAAATCCAATAAAGCCAAAAGTAAAATTTTTCAACTATAAATTTCTATTTTAACAACAATTCAAAAAAATAATAAAAAAGAAAATCTTATTAGTAAAAATTAAATCACTTTACCTAAATTTCAAAACAAATTAGTATATTAATATTCTTATCTCAATGTATTGTACTAAAATCTAACTTCACAATAATAAGAGCTTTTCTATATTTAAAAAAATCATCAAATCCATGGTTTGGACACTTTTTTGAGAAGAGATTTGTATCTCTCACATGCTTCACATAAGGACTTATCTATTCCTTGTGAAAAAGTTGCAATTACTAACTTAGTACCATGGTGGGAAAAATCTGTTCAAGAACTTCCTTTCCACATCTTCCCAGTTCACCAAGCTTTGATTTGGTTGAGATTGCAGCCAAATTTTTTCTTTTCCAATTAAGGAAAAAGGGAAAAAAATATGAGAAAAACCACCTTCTCATTCTTTCCTAATATTCCCATGGTGCTACACAATTAATAGAAGGTTGTTAAATGATTGTAGGGATCTTCATTGTCCAATCTTGCAAATTGGTTTGCAATTATAAGTAACAACATGGCAAGTTTTATTTCCACACCCTTGGTAGGTCTGACTATGCTTGAAAACCTCCTTAACCCTTGTTGCTACATGTAATCTCCCAACAATCTCGTTTGCTCAATTCTTTCACTTAAGTGCAATGCCCTTAATTATCTACAAATTATGTCCTTTATTTTAGTGTTCCTGGTAGTACGCTTACTTGTAATTGATAATGTTAATTTTTACCATTATCCAAGCTATATTTCATTAGCAAAATCATCTCTTCCAAAGCTTTTAACCTACTTAATCATCAATTTTACCTTACTTTTGTAAATAAATACATTGTGGGTTACATTGATCTAATTATACCACTAATCCCCATTTTTGTGTCTTTTTGGTAGATGGGAAGACTTGTTCCAAAAATCCAGACTAATGAG
>Ga0214543_1008382_pt1 | contig 16964 bp, 5 predicted proteins | sample CNSS2metaG_FD_160094 | JGI IMG/M metagenome (GOLD analysis project Ga0214543, IMG submission 160094) | Root nodule microbial communities from cowpea collected in UCLA plant growth center, Los Angeles, California, USA - CNSS2 | ecosystem: Host-associated > Plants > Roots > Nodule | place: USA... | reverse complement strand
AAAAAAACATATAAATATAAATATATATATATATATATATATATATATATATATATATATATATATATATAACCTATCAGTGGTATCAGATTCGGAGTGACTGACCGCATAACCACCACCATAAACAAAAAGGGGTCACCGATGTGACTGACCGCATAACCACAACCAAAGGGGTCACTCATACACCTGAAGGAAAATATACCATATGAAAAAGAAAAAAACAAGGGACTCACCCTTGAGGGGAGATGTTGGGAATAGTCCAAGTGTGAGTCATATAACTATATAGAACCACAATCTTTCAATAACGATAACCTAACCCATATATGAAAAAATATATAACCTATCATAGAGATCCAACAAAAATTAAAAAGACCCTAAAAAAGATGAACATGGGACTAAAGCAGTAGTCATAAACTTGAATCTTTGCACATTGCAAACTTTTGCTTCACCTCAAAAGTGTTTTACTCATGAGTCGATGTTTCAGAAGATAGTAAAGATGATTTTAGAATGTAAATCCATTATAAAGGGAAATAATGAATGTATATAAAGTATAAAAGGTTTAGAGCGTCTCTAGTAGAAATATATGTATATATGATTTTAAAAAAACACGAATCATCTATTTGTATAACATTTTCCACATACGACTCTAATAGTTTGGTTCCTCAAGGGCACATACTGGAAGAGTTGATATCTAATGTGAGAGATGTGGATTTTATGAGTATATATAAAAGATTTGACATCTTTAACGAAAAACCTTAAATCAACAAGTTTGTTAACATATTTTCACCACTTATCTTCCTTGGTTCTCATGTCTCCGTATCTTCATTTTTAATATCACAAGCAATGTTATTCCCCAACCTATCCTACACATAGAAATTAAAGAATTAAGAGAAAGTTTATGTCTAAATCTAAGAAAAATGCATTAAATATACGAGTAAAATAACACCTCAAAATTGTGCAGACAACTTAGATTGAAACAGAAAATCCTCTATCTACAATGTATATTTTGTTGCTTTGTCGGGGTTTCTGCAAAGCTAGTTTGATGGAGAATGGAGAATATGTTTAGAACCATAGAAGGAAGGCGTGTTAAATTCTGGGCCATTGTAAGTTCTTGACGGAAGAATGAAATTTGTTCTAAATAACAAGAACGAACTTCTGAATTTTGTCTTAGGCTTCATACTTTCTTCATCTTCTCACGAACGTTTGAATCTGCATGTACACTGGAGAAATATATTACAGAATGCAGTTGTTGTTTGAAAGCCAAAAGTTCTTGATGTAACTCAATATTCTTAAGTGTCGTTGAAGCTTGGATCAAAAGTATTAGGTGTGGGAAAACTCCATCAAGAAACCAGAACTTGTTTTTCTAACCCATCTTCATGGCTCTTCTCCCAACTCTCATAGTTTTTAATTGCGATGTCGAAAATAGGTTTTTGGCAATGGTTCCACCATCGGAACATTGACAATTTTGGATCACTCCCTCGATTTCTCAGTCTCTTAAAACATGGCACAACAAAACTAAAAAATAAGCTATGTTCTCAAGACGAAAGAAACCCAGAATCTCATATACACTTCTTAAGAATTTTTGAAGGAAATGATTTGAACTTGCTAGTGCTTTGGTAAAAAGAAGAGAAATATAGGGAATGCGTTGAAAAATTACTTTTATTTTATAATACGATTTATGAGAAAGAAAGTAAATGTCGTTTAATTATACATATAATTGATAATAAGGTTAAGTCAATTATGTATGTGTTCATATTGATAAAGAGAAAATTATAAAATAAGTATTTCTTTTCTACTAATTCTTTCTTTTTCTCTTGTTGGAATTGTCTATATCCAATTGTTAACGGTTAAATATTTCTGTCCTTATCATTCTGTTAACAGTTAACTGTTAACTGTTATTTTTGTTTTTCGCAATTCATTCTCTTAATGATTATTGTCTTTGTAAAAACAAGTTTATCGGATTCTTAGTTTTTTTATTTTATTTTTTTCAATTTTAACACCCCATCTTTAAGAAAATATATGGTAATGGTGAAGTGATAGAGAAGATTAATGTGATTTTTTAAAATGAAATGTTGAATTTTTAGCTAAATATATTGTATTTTATTTTCTATCCATTATATTTAAATATAATGTTATGTATTTAAAGTTAATTAGAAACTAACAGCAATAGGTGGATATGTCTCTTAAGACTGTTTTTCTGTTTGATCATTCTGTAGTTATATTACATTCATGGACATGATAACAAATTTGTGTTACAGTTCTTGATTATGAGATTATATGATTTATTTTTTTATTGGTAAGAAAGATGAAACTATAAATATAAAAATTATAAAAAATTCAAAACATGTTTTTTTTTAATTGATAATTTTTAATAATAAAATGTTCAATAATTTCGTAGTAACAAAATCTGCAAAAGTCATTTAAATACAAACAATTGATTTAATTAAGTTGGAATATCAAATGAAAATCAATCTAAATTAAATAACATTTGATTTTTTATGTTTAGTTCGGGTGACTTTTTAATCAAAAAATATTCAAAGTAAAAAATGAATATCCCTATATTCTACGAAGAATTTTCCTAGCAATATTGTAAAAGGTTTAAACTTTGGAATTATATATTCTAATAAGACTTACTTAATCATAATTTTTTTTACTTAAGAATTAATCTCGCAGTTTTTCCTGAGAATGTTTAAGTGGTTTCACTTGAAGTTATATTTAGTTTTCTGGTCTTTTAAATCGAAAGATTTCCCATTTTATTGATTCCATTTTCTTAAGCATTTATTGGTGTTCTCCTTGCATTTGATTCAAAAGCTATAATTCGGTTTCAGAATTTATTCAGTTTTCTCAACATAACAGTAGAGTTCATTTACACCTGAATGGTCTAGCATATACAGTCTATTGATAAACAGTTCTTACAATTAATTTAACATCAACATTGTTGAAATTTGATAATGCTTCGAATAAGAAATTATCAGATATTAAAATAATAAAGAATCAAGATACACACCCAAATTATATATTGGTTGGAGTACTTTTAGTACTCTCTCTATATGAATATTCTGTTGTCAATAAGAAAAAGAAACCATTTGAAGAGGATGTAATAGTTGATAAGCTTAATTTCCAGATTGATTAGAAAAGAAGCAACACTTTTCTTGTCAACATATTTTGAACAACTTTCTACACAAAAGAACATTCAAAATTCTAAAAGTTGTTGACTTTATGAAAAAACATGAAAAGGTCTGAAACATATGTCTATCTAAAAGAAAATTGAATCATCAAATTAAGCGCATTAAAGCTCTAATGAACATGTGAAGATGTCTATACAAAAATCTCAGCCTCGTGCAAAAACAACAAATATAATAAAATCAAGCTGGGATAATAACTCATGAATACATATCAAGATAAGTCTTACAAATTGAATTTGACTCACTTAACCCACGAGTTAGTTATGTTAGAGTGGAGAGTGGATTGATCTCTAGCCTACCAATAACGTTTTGTTAATATTTTTACCATTTTTCTTATAAATTTTGTATTGTAATTATTTAGTGTTTCTAAATATATAAGTTCACAATTTGATATTTTTAAATATTAATGTTGTTTAATAATGTTTGAATAGTTCAGATGTTTAATTTATGTGTTTGTCAATATGTTAATATTTTAATTTTCAACTACTATCTAATGGCTCAGCTGCAAAAGCTACATTCCAGATATTTCCAAACTGCCTTTCTTAGCACTCAACAACACATTTTAAGGCTCAGCTGCATCATTCCTTAATTCTTTAAAAAAATCACTGAAATTCATTGAAATATCATTAAATTCAAGAAATTATAATTCTCCATACCTCATTATGTAATTATAAGATAAGAAGGATTGCTTGCTTACAAAATATAATTAATTAAAGTGTGATAAGTGTCACATTTATGTCTAAATTAACATTTTTTAGACACTTATCAGTTACAAAATTTCTAACTCATCAAAAAGGTGAGTTGGGTTAAACATATCCTATTTTAGCTTAACCTATGGTAAGTCAACCCGTGTGAGTCAAATTGACTCACTTTAACATTCCTATTCATGAAGAACCGGAGAGTAATTTTCCAACGAAACTTCAACATCATCCAATCTTCTTCGTGCTCTGGAATAAAATCTTACCTGCCAACATATACTCAAGTCGAAATCCATTGTTGTACCGGCCAATATCCTACCACAAATACATCATCAAAGTCATTAACACTAAACTATCTCCAAACACATAACACACATGTCAAATTGCTCTTCTTCCTCCCTTGGTTACTGATACCACTAGAACCATGTAATAAATAATGTTTACTCCAAATCTTCTAGTACAATTTCTCTGAAAAAAATACAATTTTTTGTGACACACAATTATCCAAACCCCAGGCTTTTTAAGTTGTGCTGACAAGTCTCAAATTAACTCTCTAATTTTGTAATTACTTCATACTTTTTCTATTCTTCATATTATTTAATATGAAACTTTGGTTAATACCTACTTCAAAACCATATTTTTCCACTATTTATGGTAGGGATCTCACATAAATTAGAAATGAAGTTACTTGACAATATGTAAGTGGAAATAAATTTTGTCTTATAAATTGGTTTTATAAGATTAAGTTAGCTTAACATTTTTTAACTCTATCCAATCATTTATAGTAAAACTAACATGTTATTTCAGGATTTAGTCACTAGCTTCTAGATACGCCCACTTGGACTAGGTCATATGAGCTCAATGCAAACCTATTAATATGAATTTAACTAATTGATATATAGCAATTAAATAAAAAATAATTATAAAATGATGATATAAAGTTCTTGATTTTATGAGCCTCTTGCGTCTTCACAAAGGAAAAGGAAGGGAAAGTTTTGAATTTAATTTCAACGCCCTTGTCTGTTTCAGCATGCAACAAATACTTGAAAGGCGTAATCGGCATTCAGGTGTTCAAGGATCAGACATTTCATCTACTGGACAACAACAGGTATAACTACGTTTACTTTCTAATATTCCTTTAATCATTAATCAATCAAAACCAAAAGAGCTCTGTTTCTCAGAGATAATTGAATATTTTACTGCAATGAAAAATGTTAGTTCAGTAGAGTAGTCCCGCTGTTTTGCCTCTCTTTTATTTTTCTATCTGTGATTTTTAGGAACAAGTTAATAAATGAAAGAATAAAAAGAATAAAATAAACGACAGAAGAATTTAATGTGATTCGACGTACAATGTGTATGCCTACGTCCACGACTACACAACTAGGAAGTATTTTTATTTTTGGTGTATCTTAAGTTTTACATAGGGTCTCTTATATAGTAAAAATAGAGAATCACATCTCACAATCCTAAGTGTGAGTCATTTGTTGGAGTGGGAGTGTACCAATGTGATTAAGGGACTCATCATTGAAGGAGAGATTGTTAGGAATCCAAGTGTTAGTCTAAGTCCCACATGGGCTAGAAATGAGAAAGTAGAGCACTATATAAGGATAAAGACCCATAAATCTATTCTCTTAAGATTTTGAGTTGAGAGTAGTATTAATGTCTTATGTGATTGGGCTTAGGTCTTATTAGTGTTATATCTCTCCAATGAAACTTCCTTTGTAAACCTAATACTGGTGTCTTGGTTTGTCTGATGATTTTACACAAATTTTTGTTTTAAAGAGTCTAATGTTGTTGATTTGATTTGTCTAATAATAACTCTATCTAGTGGAACAAGTATTGTTGTTTGGAGCTATGCAATTCTCATCGTCATTTGAAAAAGTGTCTCATGATTCCATGTATTTTCATATGGTAGATTATGATTCTCATGACATAATATTTCTGCACCATTCTACATCCTTAACTTGGGAGGAACATAGGAACAACGAAAAAAAAATGATTTGGACATAGTTGTCTTTGATAGCTTGCTTATGAACAATTAAAAAATGATGAAAAATCTAATACAATCTATGTATATATAGCTTGGAAGTGAGTCTTTTGACATGCTGCGCAAGGTTGTAGAAGATAAGACTCATGAACTGAGGTATGAACTCACTGCAACTTCTTTAATTTAGACTTAGATAAAATATCCATGCACGAAAGACAGATATGGTTTCCATGAATGCACATGTTTAATGCAGTCAGTTGAATGGACAAGACTTGCAAGGATTGACAATACAAGAATTGCAGAAACTGGAGGAACTTCTCCAAAGACGTTGGACCACTATTTCAAAAATTAAGGTTTCTCCCAAACTTTTGTACTCTAACTTCGTTATAGCTGTTTCCCCTTACGAGATGAAATCTAGAACTTAATTGTACCTGGGAAGTCAACGTTGTACACGTAAATTGTGCATGCTTTTGACGTACAATACTAATCAATTAACGTGTTGATTCCAGGAAGAAAAAATGACACAAGAGATCAACAGCCTTAAAACAAAGGTAAATGCTCACACAGGTTCCAAATCCTATATGTCTTTGAGATATTATTCGTATTTTCTGGTCAAATCAATTTGTATCTTAAATATTATTAAACATTCTAAACCAACGACAAAATTTTCTATCAATAGGGCTAGTATGCCAATGACAAACCTAAAAAACTGGACACTTCATATTCAGTTATTCATCCAAAACTCCACAACCTTGAATATATAGGTCACACTTCCTTATGTTTTTTTCTCAGTGCATGTTAATAACTCATACTTGAATTTCTGACGTGAAACCTAGAAGATGTATAAGTTCAACTCGTCTAGTTAAAATAACACTACAACAAAAATCGCTTTAGACAACAATACAAAACCGTGAACTAAAGTTTAGACAACAATTTTTTAGATATAGTCTAGGTGAACGTAACTATAAATAATAGGCCACTATTTTCATTACGGCAACAATTTTAAAACTGCTGCTTAAAATCCTCATAAAAGGCAAGGATTTTGATGTACATATTTTTCAAAACTTCACATTTTCAACACCGTGAGTTCTTGGAGTTTTCACTTTAAAATTAAAGGTAGGGAAGAGATTCAAATTTTTGTGTTTTTGAAACTAAGTTTTGCATTTTCAGTCAAAAAAGGAGGGAGAGAATTTTTCTAATCTAAAAGCTTTAATTTTGAGTGTATTTTAGAACACACATTAGCCCACACTTCTTACGAGCAATATTTAAATGTTGTTTAAGATAGTTTTTAAGTCACGTCTAAAAAACTGTTGTCTTTACTATATTTAGACCATATTTTTATATTCGTGGTCACGTTTGGTGTTCTCTAAAATGATTTTTATTGTAGTGTAATTTGATGAAGCCATTTATGTGATTCATAAACAGGGAGAGACAGATGTGATAGAAAATATGCTAAAGGTATATTATTTAGTCGTCATAATGTTCGTTAGAAAAATAATATCAAAAGTGCATTTAAGTTTAAAATGTCTTGGTTGAAGCTGGTAATCGTTGCTTGGATGTGGAAAACTATGTTCTTGAATAATTTTCAGACACCCTGATAGTAAAAACGAATTTTTTTTTTTTTTGTTTATAATAATGCAGCCTGTTGGCGATTTTTTCATGAATCTTTATTCACTCAACCTTTTTCTGCAATGATATTTGGCAATTAACGTTGCTGGTGAAGGAGGCCGAACTTACAGAAGAGAACCAGAAACTGAAGCAGGTGATAGGCTTTTTCAAAACCTAGCTCATTTATTTGTGGTCCATGAGTTTCTGAGATATATCTACTTTAAAACGAACTTAGCAATAATCAATATTACTGTTTTTAATAGAATTTTTATGAACAGAAGTTGGTTCGAGAACAAAGGCAGTGTTATGAGTCAATTACTAGCAGTTCATCTGATTTTCCTGCAGACAATGGTAGTTCTGATACATCTCTCAAGTTGGGGTTAGTTTATACTTCATTTCATCCTTCGAACATTATTGTATTACAACATGTTTTAGTCTTTTATTGTAATTAACATCTCAACATGTTTAATGTTACTTCAGAAGCTCCTTCTCATTTGTGTTTATCTATAATCTCTATGGTTATGCAGGCTGCGTTTATTTGAATGAAATGGTTCAGAGAACCATAGTGAGAAGTTAACTGGATTAGCTTCGTTTTCTGTATGAAAGACAAGATCAATGTTGTTTTGGAATTTGACAAACAATTTGCTTTTGATGAGTAGCAGCTGGAAAAAATTCACAGCTGGGTAACTTATTTTGTAACCTAAACAGAACATTGTAATTGTTATTATGCCATACGTGGCTGGTTAAATAGACAGGAATGGTTATTTTATAAATCTAAAAATTTAGGACAGAGAAAAAGAAATCTTCCGACTTAGTTTTGGTTTGTTTGTATTTTCAATTTTCAATAAATTTAAGATAAATATATAGTATTTTGTTTCGTTCGTAATTCTTAAAAATATAAATGATATAAAAATTAGTACAAGTGGAAACATATTCATTTTGAACAATTTCTATAAACCATTAAACAGTTATATAGGCACATCGTATACAGTGTGTGTAAACAAGTTGCTTTTTATCTGCTAAACTAGCCCTGCCTACAACATAACTGTTATATATATACAAATTGATTAGTAATTGGTTATGATAATAATATTTGTTCCGGTAAAAAATATTAATAACCAGTGAAACTACGTGTCTGAGTTTCCATTAATGACCATCTGTCTGACATAAATGTATACAGAAACGCAAACCTCAATGCACATGTCAAATATTAAATTCTAAGACACGTGCTCTACTTACTTTTTTCAGAGTATATTCCTTAATTAATAAATAAAAAAATAAAAGTAAAATTAATTAAATCATATTTAGGTTGAATATACAATTCAATTTTTATTATTCAGCTATTATTATTATTATTTAAATTATATTATTTGAAAATAGTTATTTTTTTAGTATATATTTCCGATTCCTCCAATCAATTGAGACAAGTAAAACTTTAGGTAAATTCAAAAGGTACTCACGTATTTAGATTTAATTGTTATATCATAGTCTTGTGTATTGAACAAAAGCATGATGAAAGCCAATTTCATACTTTAGCTTAATTTTTTGTTTATTAATTTTTATGTTTGTTTCTATATTAGGATCTATGATGTATGTCATCTTGAAGTTCATGTAAAGAAAATAATAAAAATAATGAATCGTTTTTTCTAAACATGCATGTCGATAATTCAACCGACCATTATGGTGGCTCCCCACTGTAGTAGACTCAGCCTTTTAACTTTGTCTCTTAGTAACACTTGGTCAGTGTCTTGCTTCATGCGAATCATGGTTCGCACTTCAATCAGTATCTTGCCCGATTTCTTGCGCATTTTGTTAATAATTTTGTTGAGAATCTGAATTTAAATTTTATATTAGATAAAAATAAAAAAGATAAGTAATATACAATAAATTTATTGTTTTAAAATTTTAGGTTAAATGTGATTTAACTAAAATATTATCCGTGTTTGTGTTTCTCGGTAAATCTTTTTACAGACTTATAAGTGGTATCAGGCTAGAAAATTCAGAAATCCATTATTTTATAGATTTTGAATTAAAAATATATCATTTCTTATGTGGTCTAGCTCCTCTTGTAATTTCTAAGATCCCTAAACCCATTACATCAAAATTTTAAGTTTAATATAAATTAAAATTAAATTTGAAATATAAAAATAAAATAATTTATCTACCATTCAGAATGTTAGCATTCAGATTATTCAGATTATGGAAAAAGAGTCCATGGCATTAATGTTAGCATTCAGCACAGGACCATATCTTTTAGGATAAAAATTTATCTACCATTCAGAATAGGAGACCTTATCTTTAAGGATAGAATTTTGTAAAACGTATATTTGAGATCTTGTAATTATCAATTAAAAATAAAATTAATTTTAATTATATAAGTGAAATAATTCTCACCCTATAAAACGACCTTAAACACTTCTTATGATAACTCTATTGATCTCCATGTTGGATTTGATGTGATGCAAACATTTAATGAAAAAATAATTATTTAATTGATCAAATTTTGTCTAACGTTTTGTGGGAATCTAACTTTAGCTAACATCAAGATATTCTTGATCAGAATTCTATTTTTGTTGGAACAAACATTATTAGTGATTAATAAAAGTGAAAACAACCATCATTTTTAATTCCCATTAACTAAATTTGAATCGAAATCACCGTTCTTTCTTATTTAGATTCTAAGAAAAGTTTTCAAAATACAGACCACAGATAACTAACTATTAAATTGGATTTTATTTTATTTTTAATCAAAGCCAACATAAACAACTTTAATACAATTTTAGAGAGAGATAGTTTAATCATAATACACACATATGATACACAATCAAATTACACGAATTAGGCTTTATGAATTGGTACATCATTAATGATTTTATATAAAAAATTAGTTTTTCTGATTTAATTATTAATTTATAATTTATATTTTCATAATTATTTATAAAGTTTTTCGTTAAAATTAAATTATAATTGGTTATAATTGGTTGAAACTGTTAATTTTTTTTACCAAGAAGAATCTTTAAATATTTCAAAGTCAAATTTGATTTCAAATATTTAACTTGATTTAACCAATTTACATAAATTACACAACTAAGTTCAAGTTTTGTATATTACTAGAGTAAAATGTTTATGATATTAACTAATTAAATACAATCTTAAAAACAGTTCTCAATACATTAATTTGGAGCTGTGAAAGAAAATGTTTCTATTCAATAATAAGATTGAATTGCTGAGTGATAAAGTATTTCCTCCAAAAGTAGTAAAAAAAAAAAAACAAATTGTGGAAGAAGCTTGTAAAAATCTATGAATTGATGTGTGACAGTTTCAGCGAGTACGATAATAAATGGTGAGATAAGTTAGAAGAAGGATTTGTATGCCCATGTCTTCCCTTCGTCTTCTTTCTTTCGAGACAAACACAGGTTAGATTTCTTCTTCTTCTTTTTTTCCCACCCTTTTTCTAATCTCTTCTCTTTCACCCCCATTTATCTAGGTTCCTTCTGCTTTCACACTTCCTTTGACTTTTCCTTTGCCTTTGGTTTTACTTTTTTTTTTTTTTTTTTTTTCTTTTTTGTTTCGATCTTCGATTTCCCGTTTTGTGAAGATCTTAACAAGTAACCTACGATCATCACTTTCTTAACATAGAATTTTCCGGCAGGTATCAATTTTCTTCACCTTTTTCTGTACGGCTCAAGCACACATACTTTTCTTTCTTTGCAAAACAAGAATACATGTGATGTGACCCTCTTTCTTTTTTATGAAAACGGGTTCACATTTAAAACCGAAATTGCGAATCTTTATTCGTGTTCTTTAATCTCTCAGAACAATTTGTGACAGTTGAAACTTGTTCACTCTCAGAAGCAATAGGGCACAATTTTCTGGTGTTCTTGATTTTGACGAAAATGGTGAGAAAGAAGATACCGATCAAGAAAATAGTGGATGTAACGGCGAGGCAGGTGACATTCTCGAAGAGGAAGAGTGGGCTTCTGAAGAAGGCACGTGAGCTTTCTCTTCTCTGCGATGCTGAGATTGCTCTCATAGTCTTTTCACCTGCTGGCAAACTCTTCGACTATGCAAGTTCAAGGTACTTTCCTCTTCCTAAGCACCCTAGCTTCTTTTGCTATTTCTATAACACCTCCCGGCCCACCCCAGTAGTATCAGGTCTGCAGTCCAATACACTCCAACTCCTCGCTCCAAGTGTCCCCCACTTTGCAAGGCAGGTTGTTGTCAGTGGGTATCGAACCCCAAACCTGACCTTTAACACTCTGGCAAACCATAAAATGTAGAACTTAGATTCACACTTTGATTCCTAACAACAACTAATATTTTTTTATTTTAACCTTTTTTTTATTTAACATTCGTTTTTTATGATAAAACAACAGATATTATATACACTAGTTTACCAAAATGTGGGTGTTGTAACCTATTTCCTTACATATAATATAAATAGTATGACCAAAAAGGTTTTTTAACTTAGCATTAGCTTTATACATGATCAAAGAAAAAAAAAACTCAAAACAAAATTATGCTTTCCTTAAACCTTCATTCCTACATTCATGATTCATCATATAATGTGCACATGTGGATTAGTATTCTTTAGTGTAGCATAGTTAAAATTAATGTACGCTAGTATATAAAAGTTCATTTACATCATTTTTTATTTTTATATAAGTTAATTTTAATTTCTGATATAATATTTTTTTTCTTCTAAATGTTGTTATGTTATGAAGAAACTTTGCAAAAATGTCATAAATCATAGTTTCATATAAACTAGTAGTTTTTATTTTTCTAACTTCACTTTTCCCATGAAATTATGAATGAAATATATACTTTATTCACACGCGCTTTGAAATGTTTATATATATATATATATATATATATATATATATATATATATATATATATATATATATTTTTTTTTTATTTTTTTTTTTTTTTATATTTTAATTATATATATATATATCTTATAGTTTTATATTATTTAAGAGTTAAATAATTCAAGTATATATTTTTATTTAATTTTTCAAAGTATTTTTTATGTCTGAAATCGTAATAAAGTTCTAAATTCTGAAACAAATAATATTTTAAACGTAGTAATTGACCCAGGCAATACTGTCTCCATGAATACTTAAAATTATTGGACACTCAAAGTTGTACAAAATGGTAGACAATATTATTGAAAAACACATTCATAATTAGTCATCTCTATTAAGAAATTTTAATATTTTATTTAATGAGTCATTTATTGATATTGTAACTACAAGTCCCCCTAGACTTAAGTCATTGAGTCGAGTTATATATATATGATTGAAATACAGATCACATCACTGTTTTTATATTCAAAGAGAATTAAATACATTAAACTCTTGGTTTATATATCTATATATATGGTTTTTGATGTTGGATTCAGAGTGTAAAAGAAAAATTAAAAAGTGTATCAAAATTGAACTCATAAACCATATTGATATATAATATGATTTTAAGATCAATTAAGTAGGATAAAGTCACTAAGAATCTAATTTCAAAGCTATGCTTTTACAAATTCTTACAACAGAATAAGAACAGATTAATTATTGGCTGGAGATCTGAACCACAAAAAATAATTAATCAATGGCTAAAGAAAGGTATTCATTTTCTCTCTTTATATATTAGCATAATGATCAAATTCCTAGCAAGGTTTGGATTAACTAAATCTGAATTTAATTTCTATAGATCGTTAGAATAGTATTTTTACAATATTAGTTAATTAAAAAATTGGATGGATACATCTTTTAATTAGTTCTTATAAAAGTAAAAAAAAGTTTATCTTATATAGTGATTTTTACCTATTTATTTTTTAAATTGGTATTTAAATTGGTTACCATAACTAATAACTTTTGGTCACTAAAATTGATTATTAGAAACATTTTCTTATAGTGCAATGAGCAATTCTACAACTTGAAAATTTTAAATTTTCTTCTATTTTAGTTATTTGAAATACCTTCTTAAAAATTTTCAATTTCAATTTCTTTTTAATTTCCTCATCCAAACATATAATTTTTCTTGAAAGAATTCAAATTTTCTAAACAAATGAATTAATCTCTTAAATTGTCTCATCCGAACATATCATAAGATTCGAAAAACAAAACTATTGTATTCAATGGAACAAATTTAAAAGTAATTATGTAAGGATATAAAATATAGATTGGTTATCAACTAATGACAAAATGTTATATTAGATATAGTTATTATAAAAAATGAGTTATTAGTGGTTTATGATTGAATGAAGTATTACATGTGTTATTTGTACTTTATACATTTGCTGTAAATTTCAATTAAAAGGTGAATATATTTATGTAAACTTTTATGATAGATATTTGATGTCATTGTTTAAACAGAAGACATGACGAGGAACATAATGTAATGCAAATGCTCCCCCTGAAGAAATTAACGTGAAGCCTTTTTTGTGTTGTTTGAAGTATGCAGAAAATAACTGAAAGATATATTTTATGTTCAGAGTTGAACCTTGACAAACTAGACCAGTCACATCCTACGGATCAGGTACTTTTTTCGGTTTTATTTTTTAATATCAACACTGGTGTTTAACTGTGGATTCAAGGATTTGAAAAAACATCAATATTTATGATTCTGATTATTCTAGAAAAGGATTTTATGATCATAGGGAAGAAACAATTTTGATTTTTAAATAGAATATTTCAGTAAAAATTACATATATAAAGAGTGGTAAAAACATTGAAGGAACCAAAATTCATATCTACTTTGTGTGGTGATTGTACAGATTACAAGTAATTATACTTCTTTGAAGAAGCAAGTGGAAGACAGGAGTCGTGAAATGAGGTATGTGTATTGTAAATTCATCAGAGAAAGGGTTTATTTTTTAAATTCTCATGTATTGTAAATTTACAATTTCATCTTAGACAACTGAATGGAGAAGAATTGCAAGGATTGAGCCTAAAGGAACTGCAGAAATTAGAAGAACGACTTGGTTCATCCTTGGACCGTGTTTATAAAGCCAAGGTCCATCATTCCCTCTCCTTTCATCACTTTTCTTTATTACACTCTTTAACATTCAACATCTTTCAGGTTCAAAATTTTATAGCAGAGATCAGTATTCTTACGCACAAGGTATATAGAATTCTCATTCATTGTCAGTGTCGGATATAGTTTTGTATTGCTATCATAAATCCTCTGCATTATATGTTGTCTTAATAATCTCTGCCACACTCTGGCTCTATGATGCTCAGTTATAACTTCTCATTTCCCTATGCAGGGAAACAAACTCAAGGAAGATAACCGACTCATAAAACAGGTAACTAGTTTTCACTTTTTATTATTTTCACCAATAAAATTGTTCGGTCGTTAGCTATGAAGTCCGGACACGCCTTATCAATGGATGTGTCCTGTGTCTGACACGTATCGGACACTGACACTCGTATGACACTCTACGATACGTATCAGTAAAGTGTCCAATTTTAAAGACATTTTTTTTTGTCTTTAACATGATTTTGACATGACTCCAACACAATATTAATAACCACAAATACAATTATTTTCTAAAAGATCCATAAATTTGTAAATTTATCACATAAGTTCCTATTATGATTATAAAAATAAGAAAAAAGTATTATATGATCACTACTTTTCACTTTTTTTTTATATTAGATAAATAAATTAGATTCATTTCTATGTTAGTTGACCATGTGTTAGTTGAAAGTTTGAAAATAATATATATATATATATATATATATATATATATATATATATATATATATATATATATATACATGTCGTGTCCCGTATCTTATGTTTTTCAATTTAGCCGTATCTCTGTGTCCGTGTCGTATCTTTGTCTAGGCTTCGTAGGTCGTTAGGGTTTTCTTATTTTCCCACAAATTTTGTCGTATTAATCTCATTCATACTGTTATTCTAAGTTCTGGTCCTGTTACAAAAGAAAATCGCAGGAAAATGTCAGCTTTGTTATTTCTAACAGCAAAATCTTATGGAATAAAAGGGTTTAAACACCAAACAGAAAATAATATTTTTGTGAAAAAAGTGCTGAAAAAACTAGTATACTCTGCTTTTGTTTTCAATGTAACTCAATCAGAATTACCAATAAAGATACTTAGCAGTAGTGTTTTTATTAGTATGTGATGTTTTTAACAGTTCCTCTTGTTTGTGATTTTAGAGGATAACGAATGTAGAAGACCAATCCTTTGACACCTCCCTCACATTGGGGTAAGTTTCTTGGAAAAAGTTGAGTGTTTTTTGTTTGATGTAGTTTTAGAAGTCATGAATAAGAAAACTGAAACTTCATTATTTTGATGCATACTGTGCAGACTACCTTTTCCTTCTGGCTCAAAATAGAGTTTCTGAGTATTGAGTGAACCACGATGCAGTATTTTAGTTAGTGAGAAAAAGGAAGAGTGAACCACCAAGAAAAAAAATGGTTCTTGTATATATATACATAAGGTGATCATTGCAGTTGCAGAGTCTTCAATAGTGACACTCTCTTACAGTTCTGCCAATATTTATTTTCAGGTAATTTCTGTTTGTTAGCATAACAGTGATGCATTCAGATATAATACTACCATATTCATCTCCAAATTCTCTAGGTTAATAATATATTCCTTTAAACTTAAACATGAATCTAGTACTTTAAATTATAATTATCTATACATTGTTGGTTTTGAATGTTGGTGTTATATTACAATTTTAATTTAAATATATATATATATATATATATATATATATATATATATATATATATATATATATATATATATATATATTTTAAATGTGTATTTAAATATACTTTAACTTTGATTCTTAAATTTCCTAAATTATTTTAACTATTATGAAATAATATGATTCAATTAAAATATGTTAAATGGTGTAGAGTAGATAACAATATAAATTAGGTTTTATAAGTTGCTTGGAGAGTTTATAATAAAAAAATTAGATGACATGGATATTTTACTATGTCCTATCTTATAACACATAATTTTGTTTAATATTTTATTATTAGGTATATATAGTTGTTAATGTGGTAAATAAGTTTTCACTGTTTGTTAAATGAAAAATTATGAATAATCATTAATGCAAATATATGATTTAACATAGCTTATACGGATTATGTTACATTTTTATTTTAATCATAGTCTAAGGGTGTGTTCTTTTGAGATAAATGATTTGAAGAAAAGGAAGATGATTGATTTGAATGAATTTGAGAATGAAGTTTATGTTATTTTTTTTAAGGAATTTGGAGGTGATAGTAAAGTGGATTTGAGAGTGAAGTTTATAAGACACTAGTGTATTTTAGAGCTTTTACAGCGCTGTATATGCCTCGGTTCATGTGGACCTGCGGTATAAAAGCACGCGGTGGCAGTTTTGTAATTAAATTGAACTTTTATGCCTCGGTTGTCATAATAACCGAGGCATATAGAGCTAAAAAAATTTGACTCAGCGCGTTGACCACTAATTTAATTTATTTAT